>JGI12449J12846_1000604_pt1 | contig 10918 bp, 7 predicted proteins | sample 23E2SouthBayCA_FD_12846 | JGI IMG/M metagenome (IMG submission 12846) | reverse complement strand
CTCATCGTCGGCTTCCTGCTGTATCGCTGGAAGGGCGACATCCCGTCGAACGACGACGCGACTGATGCGATGATGGTCGGCTTCAAGGGCATCCTCCTTGCGGCCGTCATCCTGATGTTCGCCAGTTCCATCCAGAACGCAGTGACGATACTGGGTGTTTCGTCGTTCGTGACGAACGTCTTTGGCGGCGTGCCGGCGTTCATCATTCCGGTGGGCGTCTTCCTCGTGACTTCCTTCGTCAGTTTCTCCGACGGGTCATCGTGGTCGACCTACGGCATCATGTTCCCCATCGCCATCCCGCTGGCGTTCTCGACGGGCGCGAACCTCCCGCTGGTCCTCGGCGCGGTGTTCAGCGGCGGCATCTTCGGTGACCACACCTCGCCAATCAGCGACACAACCGTCTTGGCCTCCTCAACGAGCGGGAGCGACCACATGGTCCACGTCAGGAGCCAGGCACCTTACGCCCTCATGGCGGCGGGTATCGCGGCCGTGCTGTTCCTCGTGTTCGGACTGGTGCTTCCAGAAGGGTTCCGCGTCATCCCGTACTGACGGGCGGCGATTTGTCCCCGTCCTCACCGCGTCTGAGCCCCGTGCCGATTAGAAAAGACCGGCATCCTCAATTTGCTTCTCGTAAAGGTCCTCGTACCTCGCCCGGACCTGCGCGTGGTCGAACTCGGCGCAGGACTCGTCGACGGTCCGGCGTTCGAAGCCGGCCGATTCGGTGATTTTGTCGGCGATTTCCTGCGGGTTCGTCACTCGGAACGCACGGTCGCGCTGCTCGATGAGTTCGTGAGCAGACGACTCGGCCTGGTACTCCACGATGCCGATACAGCCACAGGCCATCGCCCAGAGGAGATCTGTGGCGAAGCACTCCCGGAACGCTGTCTGGACAAACACGTGCGCACCCTTATAAATCGAGACGCGCTCTTCAGTGTCGCACGCGCCAGCGAAGGTCACGCGGTCGTCGATACGGAGGTCGGCCGCCTCCTGTTCGTAGTGCGCTCGTTCCGGCCCGTCCCCGATAATCGTCGCCGACCAGCCCTTCTGCCTGAGTTCCGCCAGACCCAGCAGTAGCGATTCGACGTTCGCACTGCCGTCCAGTCGGTGGGCGTACACCACGTCGATTTCCTCGCCAGCATCGACTTCACTGACGAGGTCCATGTCGATGCTCTGTGGGAGTATCGCAGTCTGGTCCGCCGTCGCCCCCCGCTCGCGGACCCGCGTGCGGACGAGTTCGGAGGGGGTGATGAGACAGTCGGACGCCTGGAGTGCAAGGCCAGCCCGGCGGTTTTCGGGCACATTCTCGTCCCCGAACCACTCCGTGAGAAGCGGCGCACGCGAAAGCGTTGCACCGGTCTTGGCCGCGAGCGCGACTGACGCTGGCGTCGGGTGAACGTGAACGACATCCGGGCGGAACCGCGCGAGCATGACCGGGAGGCGGACACAGAAGGAAGGGACAGTCGGCGAGACGGTAACGGCGCGGTACGTGATGCCGTCACGCTCGCGCTGATTGTCGAACCCCGGCCACCACTGCGAACAGAACACGGTCACGTCGTGGCCGGCAGCGGCGAGTTCGGTGGCCACCCGCTCCAGCCGGGTCCGGCCCACTGTGTCCCGGTACTGACTCGTCTCCATGGCGACGACCGCGACACGCATACAGGGGCGACGACGTGGCCGCTCAAAAAGCCCCCGTTTGTAACAAAAGGTTTTGCCCGTGCCTGCCCTCCCTCCCGTTGTGACCGCGTACGACCTTTCGCGCTATCTCAACGTCCGGAGCGCCTACGGCAGCTCGTTCGCGCCGGACGGGACGCTCGCTTTCCTGATGAACACGACCGGCGTTGCCCAGCTCTGGTCGCTTCCCGAACCCCACGGCTGGCCCGAACAGTTGACGTTCTACGACGACACTGTGAGCTTCGTCGACTTCTCGCCCGAACGCCAGGAACTCGTCTTCGGCATGGACGAGGGCGGCAACGAGCGGGCGCAGCTATACCGGCTCGACGCGGACGGGCACATCCACGAACTCACTGGGATGCCCGACGCGAAACACCGCTGGGGCGGCTGGTCGCCCGATGGTGAGCGGTTCGCGTTCGCGTCGAACCGCCGCGACGAGGCCGTCTTCGACATCTACGTACAGGACCGCGACGCGACCGGCGACGACGCGGAACTGGTCTGGGAGGGCGACGGCTGGTTCTCCGTCGGCGGCTTTTCGCCCGACTGCGAGCGCCTGCTGGTCAGCGAGGCCCACTCCAGTTTCGACCAGGACATCTACGTGCTTGACATCGACAGCGGGAACCGCAGCCATCTCACGCCACACGAGGGGAAGGTCCGCTACACGAGCGCGTCGTGGGGACCGGAGGGCGAGGCGGTGTATCTCGTCACCGACGCCGAAAGCGACACGCTCGAACTTGCCCGCCTTTCGCTTGAGGGCGACCTCGACATCGTCCGCTCGGACGACCAGTGGAACATCGACGGCGTCGCGCTTGACAAGGACAGTGGCCGTCTCGTGTACTCGCGCAACATCGACGGCTACAACGAACTCACCGTCGGCGAACTGACAGAGCCGACAACCATTGAGACGTTCCCGACGCCGGACCTGCCGGGCGGGCTGGCCGGGGGCGTTTCGTGGGGACCCGATGCCGAACGGTTCGCCGTCAGCGTCACCGGGCGGCAGGTCAACACCAACGTGTTCGTCGTAGAGGCCGAAACCGGCGAGAGCGAGCAGTGGACGGCCGCCTCGACGGCTGGCATCCCGCGCGAGACGTTCATCGCGCCAGAGGTCGTTCGGTTCGATTCGTTCGACGGGCGCGAGATTCCGGCGCTGTTCTCGCTGCCAGAAAGTGCAGCTAACGGAAATGATGCGGACGGCGACACGCCTGTCATCGTCGACATCCACGGCGGCCCGGAGAGCCAGCGTCGCCCCTCGTTCTCCGGTCTGACCCAGTACTTCCTCTCGCGGGGGTACGCCGTCTTCGAGCCCAACGTCCGCGGGTCGACCGGTTACGGGAAGGCCTACACGCACCTCGACGACGTGGAAAAGCGGATGGACTCCGTGAAGGACCTGCGAGCGGGCGTCGACTGGCTCCATGACCACCCGGCTGTCGACCCCAACCGAATCGTGGCGATGGGTGGGTCTTACGGCGGCTTCATGGTGCTTGCGGCACTGACTGAGTACCCGGACCTCTGGGCGGCCGGCGTCGACGTAGTCGGCATCGCCAACTTCGTGACGTTTCTGGAGAACACCGGTGACTGGCGGCGGGAACTCCGCGAGGCCGAGTACGGCTCCCTTGACGAAGACCGCGAGTTCCTCGAATCTATCTCGCCCATCAACAACGTCGACCGAATCGATGCGCCGCTGTTCGTCCTCCACGGGGCCAACGACCCGCGTGTTCCGGTCGGCGAGGCCGAGCAAATCGCCGAGCAAGCGGCCGAACAGGGAGTTCCCGTGGAGAAACTCGTTTTCGATGACGAGGGACACGGCATCAGCAAGCGGGAGAACCGCATTGAGGCGTACACCGCTGTCGTCGAATTCCTCGACGACCACGTCTGAGCGAGTCATACTAACGTTGTCGCGGGTCCACTGTACGCGTGTTGTCACCGGTGCACCGGGTAGTTTCAAACTATGAGAGCGTTCAGGCGGATTTATTACGCTGCCGAAGCACCGTTTCGTATGGAGATAGCCGAGCGCTCGCGAGCACGGGTGCAAGAGCGTCTCGCCCGTCTCGAACAGGAGTTCGGCTCGACGCCGGTGGACCAGACCACCTTTTCGGTGGGCTCGGAGGCGTACCAGCGTGCTGTCGAGCGCTCACGGGAGGGGCAGGTCGACGTGCACGCGTTCGTCCACAACGAGTCGGGCGACGTGTTGCTGAGCGACGCTGACGGGTCCTGGGAGATCCCGCAAGGCCAGACACAGGGGGCCGAGCGGCCGGCGACAGCGGTCGAGCGGGTCGTCACCGAAACGGCCGGCGTCGCGTGTACGATTCGGGACGCGGTTCGAGCGACCATCTGTGGCGTGCGAAACGAGGCGGACCCGGACGCCGAGACGGTGTACCGGCTCAGTATCGTGTTCGACGCGGAGATCAAAAGCACCGCGGCCGAAAGCAGTGGCGCTGAGACGACCGGCGAGGCTGAAGCGTCGATCCGGTGGGACGACGCGGGCGATATCGCGGTGGCGGAACTGGTTTAGATAACGCCGGTGACCGTCGCCGCTTCGATGGCCGCTTCTTCACTCATTCCGTCCCCGAGCACCGTGTAGCGGTCGCGGATCTGATGGGCCGTGGTCAGCGCTTCGATCACCGTCTCGTCGTCGATGCCGAGTTCGTCTGCCGTCGTCGGCGCGCCGATGGCGGCCAGTGCGTCTCTGGCGTCTTTCCACTTGCCTTTCTGGCCGCTGTGGAGGTACTCGGTCATGATCGAGCCGACACCGACCTGATGGCCGTGGAGCGCGCCGTCGGGGACAAGCCGGTCGAGTTGGTGTGAAAACAGGTGTTCCGCCCCGCTTGCTGGACGCGAGGAATCGGCGATAGACATCGCAACGCCTGAGGAGACGAGCGCTTTGACGACAATCCAGGATGACTCCTCAAGCCCCTGTTTTATCGAGTCGGCACTCTCAACGAGCATCTCGGCGGTCATCTGAGAGAGCGCGCCAGCGTACTCGGAGTAGTGGACGTTTTTGAGTCGGTGGGCGAGCTGCCAGTCCCGAACCGCGGTGTAGTTCGAGATGATGTCGGCACAGCCAGCAGTGGTCAGCCGCCAGGGGGCCTCGGCCAGTACCTCGGTGTCGGCGATGACCGCCAGTGGCGGCTCGGCGGCGACGCTGTGGCGCGTATCCCCCTCAGGAACTGAGCCCCGGCCAGAGACGATGCCGTCGTGGCTCGCGGCCGTCGGCACCGAGACAAACCCCAGTCCGAGGTCGTCGGCCGCCATCTTCGTGATATCGATAGCTTTCCCGCCGCCGACACCAAGCAGGAAGCCCGCGTCGATCTCCGAGGCGTGGTCGATGACCTGCTGGACGGCGTCGAAACTGGCTTCCTCAATGACGATTTCGGAGGGGTCGTACCCCTCGTCCTCGAACTGTTCGACGACCCGCTTGCCGGCGACATCGTGTGGCGTCGGACTTGAAACGACGAGCGGCCGGCCAGTCAAGTGGAGTTCACTCACGGCCTCGATTGTCCGGCTGAGGACACCGTGCCCGACCACGACGTTCCGGGGGAGACGGATCCAGGTGCGTTTCTCGAACATGGTTGCCTGTCTCCGGGCACGCGTGAAAACAGTTTAGGTGCGCAGCATCAGTCAGGGCGCCGAAACCGAACCGGCGGCAAATCTTTTGNCAAAGATTACACACCAGTTTTCCAAAAACAATTATTAACATCCACGGTTGGGTGCGCCTGTCATGGCACATGACACGACTGATGACGGCATGCAAGCNTCTCGGCGGACGTTTCTGAAAGCGACCGGNGTGGCCACGGCAGCGGCTGCCACCGGCGCAGGTGTTGGAACCGCCGCGGCGCAACCGGACGTCGATTCGCTCGTCGGCGACCTCACACTGGAGCAGAAAGCGGCCCAGATGACGCAGGTCGCGATTAGCTCCTTCGAGGCGGAACCCGAGGAATCGAACGTCCCCGACAGCTTCGGGGTTGACACGGTCGGCGAGTATTTCAGCGAACTCGGCGTCGGGTCGATCCTCTCAGGTGGGGCCGAACCGCCGAGCTTCGACGGCGAGACCGTGGTTCAGGGAATCAATGCCCTACAGGAGTACAACCTGGAAAACGCCGACCACGACATCCCATTCCTTTACGGCGTCGACGCGACACACGGGAACGGCCTGCTGGCAGGGGCAACGGTGTTCCCCCAGCGGCTGAACATGGGTGCGACGCGCGACCTGAGCTTGATCGAGGCGGCCGAACGGCACACGAGCGACGCGACAGCGTCGATGGGCGCACACTGGACCTTCGCGCCAACGACTGATCTACAGCGGGACCCCCGCTGGGGCCGTTTCTTCGAGGGCATCAGCGAGGACCCGAAACTCGAAGCGGATGTCTCGCGGGTACGAGCACGGGCGCTTGAGGACGACGACCGGCTGACGGCGTGTGTCAAACACTTCGCGGCTTACTCGATCCCGAACAACGGCAACGACCGCGCACCGGCCTCGACGTCGCTGCGTGACCTCCGGACGAACATCCTCCCGCCGTATCGGGAGGCACTGAAATCCGAACCCGGGACGGTAATGGTCAACAGCGGGTCGATAAACGGGATTCCGGCCCACGCCTCTCACTGGCTGTTGACGACGCTACTTCGGGACACCTACGGCTATGAGGGAATGGTCGTCTCAGACTGGGACGACCTGAACCGGATGATCACGAACCACGACTACGCACCCGACTTCGAGACGGCGACCGAGATGGCGATCAACGCCGGCGTCGACATGTACATGATCGGTAACGGCGGTGACGCGCCGGGCCCGGTTCAGTTCATCGACACCGTGGTCAGCCTCGTCGAGGACGGTGCGATTCCGATGGAGCGCATCGACGAGGCAGTCCGGCGGATCCTCGAACTAAAGGCCGACCTCGGCCTGTTCGAGCAGCCGACAGTCGACGAGTCCCGCATCGAGACCGTGCTTGGCGGCGCACAGGAGACCGCCGAGACGATGGCAAAGGAGTCGATGGTCCTCCTGAAAAATACTGATGACACGCTCCCGCTATCCGGCGACGAGAGCGTCCTGCTGACAGGCCCCGGCGTCGACAGCAACGGCAACAACACCCGCGCGCTGATGCAACACGGCGGCTGGACGCTCGGCTGGCAGGGGGCCAGCGCCGGCGGCCCGTTCCCGCGCCAGAACCTCCTCGAAGCGGAACTCCGCGCTCGCGTCGGCAGTCTCACGCACGTTCCCACCTCGTACGAGAACACCACCTGGTGGGCCGGCGAGGGCGACGGCGAGAACCAGCAGAGCGACGAGAACGGCAACTTCGACTTTACCGCCGAGCAGCGGTCACGGGTCGAGTCGGCTGGACCTGAATCCGATGTCGTCGTCGTCGTGCTCGGCGAGGGAACCCACAACGAAGGGTTCGGTGACCGGGACGAACTGGTGCTCGACGAGTCCCAGCAGGCGCTTCTCGACACCGTCGTCGAGTCCACCGACGATTCGACGCCGATCATCGGCGTCATGCTTGCCGGTTCGCCACGGGGGTCTCCAGAAACGTTTAGCCAGCTTGACGCCCTCCTGTTTGCCGGCCAGCCCGGCAGCGACGGCGGGGTCGCTATCGCCGAGACGCTGGTCGGCGAGTACAATCCCTCTGGGAAGCTCCCGTTCAGCTGGCCAGAGAACGTTGGTACCACACCCGTGCAGTACACCCGTTACGACCCAACATCGACAGGCGGGACAGATAACACCGCAATCTACGAGTACGGCCACGGGCTCTCCTACACCGACTTCGAGTACGGGAGCGTCTCGGTCACTCAGCCCACTGTCGGCAACCCGGCGAACCAGTCCGAGGTGACCGTCAGCGTCGAGGTGACAAACACCGGCCGGATGGCCGGCGAGCACATCGTCGAGGTGTTCAACACCCAGTCCTATGGCTCAGTGCTCCAGCCGAGACGCCGGCTGCTCGGTTACGAGCGCGTCTCGCTGGGCCCCGGCGAGTTGACCACAGTCGACGTGACTGTCGACCTGACGGCGCTGGAGGTCGTTCCCGGTGACGTGCTCGGACTTGGCCCGAAGGTCGTCGAAGCCGGTGAGTACGAACTTACTGTCGGCCAAGACGGCCCGACGGCCACGCTCACGGTCCAGAACACGGCGAGCATCACCGATCCCGACCCCGTTCCGGGCCTCCCGGACGGGTCAGGGAGTACCCCCGGTCGGGGCAATAGTGGGAACAATGGTAACGGCAACAACACCAGCCGCGACCCCACCATGGAAGACGTCGTTGACCTGCTCGACGAGGTTCGTGGGAGATCCTGAGACAGGTCCCGCGACCTACGCCGGGGTGTTCCCGCCGGCGCACCGGACCCCGAATACCCACTACGCACAGACACATGCCGGCCCGCTCCCACACCCACCAATCATTATGTATGTTCGATTAGATTAGCTGAAACAGCGATCCAGTGACAGAGAATCAGCCAGCACGGTTTCAGCAGGACATCCATGCCTGACTCCACACGCCAACCCAGCGCGCCCGTTCGGGACCGACTCCAGCAGTATGGCCTCTCCGAGACGGAGGCGGAAACGTACCTCGCTGTGGTCGAAAAGGGACCGGCAACAGCCCGAACAGTGGCCGAAACGGCGGGGGTCTCCAAAAGCTACGTGTACGACATCTGTGATTCGCTCGCCGTGGACGGCTTCGTCAGCGTCGACGACCATCGGACGCCGACGGTCATTCGCGCGACGCCCCCGTCGGAGGCTTTCGGCGCGCTAAAACGCGAACTGGACACACTGGAGGCGGCAGTACAGACCCGATACGAGGACACCGCGGCCGAGAATAACACCTTCGAGGTGGTCAAGTCCCGGCCGACCATCGTCAAACGGCTGGAGCAACACATCGAAGCGGCCGACTGCGAGGTTATCCTTCAGATCCCGGCCCGACGACTCCCCGATATCCGCGACCCGCTCCGCCGTGCCCGGGAGCGGGGCATCCTCGTGCTCCTGACACTGTCGAGTTACGACCGGGCGACGATGGAGTTGGACCTGAAGGAGATCGCCAACGCCGTCCGAATCGGCCTCGACGGCGCGCCTTCGTTGCTTGCGACGGACCAGCAGCGCGGGTTCGTCTCTCCGTCGACGATGCTCAGCTGGGACCACGACGAGACGAACGCGATCACGTTTACGCAAGAGGCTGTCGCAGCAGTGTTGGTTGGTTCCTACCTGGGCAATTACTGGCCGATAGGCGAGGAGGTCCTCGTTTCGCGACCCCCGTCACTCCCGGCTCGGTACGATATGTTCCGCCCCGTCGTGTTCACGACCACGCTTGCGCTCCGGGCTGGTGAGTCCGTCGTCGCCGACCTGTACGCACGGCCGACGGGCTCCGACGACGACTTCGAAGTGATATCCGGCGAGGTGGTCGATGTCCGACAGAACCTCGTTGCGCCCCACAACAGCGATTTCGGGTTCGAGAATTCGCTGGTCGTCGATACCGGAGACAGCCGCATCACCGTCGGCGGATACGGTGCGTTCTTAGAGGACTACGAGGTCAAGCACACGACGCTCCGCCGGGCGTAGTTGTCACTCGGTTAGGCGGTCAATAAGCGCTGCTTCCGTGTCACGGTCAGGTCCGAACTCACGGCCGGTTCGGTCGTTCTCCAGATGTTCGGCGACGGTCACCGCCAATGCCGTTTCGTGGGGCGTCGACGACCAGCCCAGGTTTCGGAGCTTCGCCGTCGACAGCAGATGCGGTGAGTCTCGGTAGATGGGGAAATCGTCGGGGGCAAGCCCCGCCGCCCTGAGTTCGCGCTCGCCGACGCCGATGGTCTCGACATCCGTCTCGTGCACTCTGGCAAGCAGGTCGACCCACTCCCGGAGCGTCGGCGCGTGCTCGTCGCCGACGTTGTAGGCCTCGCCAGCCGTCCCTCGCTCCGCGACGAGACGGAGCGCACTCGCCACGTCCTCGACGTAGGCCATCTGCCACAGGCTGAGGCCGTCGCTGGGAACGACGACCCGGTCGTATTCGGCCACGCGGTCGACCCAGTAGGCGAACCGCTCGGTGTAGTCGTAGGGACCGTACACGACAGTCGGCCTGACGCTCATCGCCTGTACGCCGTCCTCCGCGGCAGCGAACACTTCGCGGTCGCCTTCGGCCTTCCGTGGCCCGTAGGTCTCCGCGCTGTCAGTTGTGGCCTGCTCGGCAGTACAGCCTGCAAGCGGCGTCTCCCCCTCCCGCTTGGGCGTCCGTTCAGCCCCGTAGGCCGCGCCGCTTGAGATATACACGTACGCGCCGACATCGGCAAACACGTCGGTCGCCACTCGGACATCCTCCGGAAAGTACGCCACGCAGTCGACGACTACGTCCGGGTTGACCCGCTCGCGAGCAGTTTCGAGTGTGTCCCGCTCACGTCGGTCACCTTCGATGTGGGCAACCTCAGCGTTCGTGAACGGGTTCTGACGCCGTCCGCGGGTGAGCATTGTCACGTCGTAGCCTGCGTCGCGGAACTCGGTGACTGTGTGCCGACCGATGAACCGACCGCCGCCGATGACGAGGACACTGTCCATACGCCGTTCTCGGACGGGACCAGCAAAACAGTGTGGCTCACCGCCAGCGTCTGCCGCGGTCTGACAGTCGACACCGAGCGTTTGCTGGAGAGGCATGACGACCGACCCTCTCCAGAGAACAGCACGGCTAAAAAAAACGAATGAGGTGCGCCCTCGCGTCTGTGGTCAGTTGCCGGCCGTCGCGTTCGTCACGTTCGTCGAGAACCCTGTATCGGCGCTTGACGTGTTCCCGGGTTGTCCCGAAGCGCCTCACCGCGAATCTCGATAACCCGGGCGTCGGCTTCGGCCTGAATCTCCTGCCGTTCCTTGTCACGTTTGGCCTGTTGAATCTCGAATTTCTTCTCTTCGACGCGTTGCTTTGCGATTTCCTTGTCGTTGAGCGCCTGATCGTACGAGTCCGGGAGGTCAACGGTACGAACCTGTACTTCTTCGAGGACGAGCGCTTCGCCCTCGAACGCGGATTCGAGTTTCTGCTGTGCCGCCGCGCCGAGTCGCTCGCGGCCGTCGTTGGTGTATATCTCGCTCGTCTGGATACCGGCGGCCTCATCACGGAGCTGCGACCGGACGGACGGTCGAATAAGTCGCTCCTCCGCCTGGCCGACGGTCCGCCATTCGGTGACGAATCCCGACGCGTCTGTTTCTTCGATCTTGTACCGGACGGTGATGTCGATGTCGACCGTCGTCCCATTGATGGTCTGAACGGTCACCGCATCGGCTTGTGAC
>JGI12449J12846_1000582_pt1 | contig 11162 bp, 9 predicted proteins | sample 23E2SouthBayCA_FD_12846 | JGI IMG/M metagenome (IMG submission 12846) | reverse complement strand
TTGTGAATCGACTGGAAGCGGTCGACGGGGTCGACGCCAAGGGCGTCACAGACGGCATCGCTCATCAGTTCGCGGTTCCAGCGGGCGTACTGCTGGGCGAACAGCATATCGACGAGGTAGCCGTGGGCCTCGCGACCCTCCAGCCAGTCTAAGTCCGTGTTGCGGTCCTCGTCGTCGCTGCTGTGGATGGCATCCTGAACCTGTCCCAGCGCGTCGAAGGCGTCCTCGATCTCCTTGCCGTCCAGTTCGCGGCGGAGACGGTCCTTCCGGATGTAGGATTCGCCCATGCCGCCAGTGACCCAGGCGTAGAGGTCGCGGGATTCGACTGTATCGGGGTCGAATTTCAGGTACTCGACGTACTCTTCGGGAAGCTGGTCGCGGATCTCGCCGATTGTTCGGCGGTCCGTCGCCGTCGACTGCCAGTACTCGGCGACGGACTTACCCAGATACCGGGAACCGCTGTGGATGACCAGCCAGTAGTCACCCGACTCGCGGGCCTGGCCGAACTCGACGAAGTGGTTCCCGCCGCCCAGCGTCCCCGCGCTCTTGATGATGTACCCCATGCCCTGGCGCTGGTCAGCCAGAACGCGGTCACACAGCGACTCGAAGTACTCTCCGTCGTAGCCGTTGAAGTCGAACTCGACGGGGTCGATGTGTTCGCCGAACCGCTCGGCGTAGGCCGTGTCGAACTGCTCGAAGATGCGGTTGGCCCGCTCGAACGGGAACGCTTCGATGAAGTGGACCGCATCGTCGTAGTCGTGGACCGACCGCCCCATCGGGACCGCCTCGCGGACGCGTCGCTCGCGCTCAGCGTCTTCTAGCGGGAGTTGCGGGCCAAGGTTCGTCGCGGCCATTCCACACCCCACGTCGACGCCGACGATGTTCGGCACGACGCGCTCGCTCAACGGCATCGTAAAGCCGATAGGTGCGCCGGCCCCCCAGTGCGTGTCCGGCATGATTCGAACCGGCTCAGTGAACGCCGGATGGTCGATGAGCGTCTCGATCTGCTCCCGACACCCGCTCTCGACGAGCGATTCGTCGTCGACCATCACCCGTGCTGTGGTGTGTTCGCCCGTCAGTTCGAGTACCATTGGTGTCGTACCGTAGTTGCATGGAGGGTTTGAACCTCACGGTGGCCCGTGGGTGGCTCTCATCCCCGCGAAAGCTCCTAAAACCCACAGCCGAACAGGGCCCGATACACCCAGCCGCTGAAATCTGCCTTCTCAGCCGCTGAGATGGGTTTTCACTCTGTGGGAACACCCTCTCCCTTATATGCCACCGTGGTGCGGAACTCCATATGTGAGGTGACACAGATGTCCTATCAAGCGGCGAACCCCCTGGCAGACGACTTCGAGCTCGAGCTCGGCGGGGCCTGGACCGCATACTGGCTGGCGTTCCTGCGTGTCGTAACCGGCTGGTGGTTCTTCCACGCAGGCGTAACGAAGCTCATCGAAGACGGGCTGGCCTACAGCTACGGGCCGATGTATCTCAAGCAGATGACTGGCACGGCACTCGGTCCGATCCCCGTGCTGATGGGCGAACACTTGGGCTGGCTCATTCAGGCGATGGTTCCGCTGGGCGAGACGCTCATCGGGCTCGGGCTGATGGTCGGCGCGCTAGTCAGGCTCGCCTCCGTCTTCGGGGTCTTCTTCATGTCCCTGTTCTGGATCGGCAACGCGGGCTTCGGCCACGGGCTGGTCAACAGCGACTTCATGGGCCTGCTGCTGTTCATGACGATGATCGTGCTGGCCACCGGTCGCTACTACGGCCTGGACGCGATCATCGAGAAGACCAAACTGGTCAAACGACACCCGAAACTCAGGTACCTGCTCGGCTAAGGAGGTGACCACCAATGCAACAACACACCACCGTCATCGACAAAGCGGCGATGGCACTCAGCGGCGGACTGATGCTGCTGGGAGTCGTTGTCCTCGGCATCGTGGAGATACTGGCGGGTAAGCCCTACAGCGCGGCACCGCTGACGAACGACGCGGGCGAGATCATCGCGACCCCGATGGTCGATCCGACGCTCCGGACCGGGCTGGTCTTGGCCGGCCTCCTAGTCTTGGCCCTGTACGGGGTCTACAGGCTCGTCGCCCCAATGAAGACTGAGACGGCCACGACACAGCAAGAAATCACGGCAGACTGAGCAGTCCTCGTTTTCGCTGTTTTGACCCGACGTGTCGCTCTTATCTACAGAAATGATAGTGGGTGCCGTTCCACCCCACCGATTCCCCACTAACAATGTATTTACTGTGGCTATATTAATCAAGTGGGGTAGTTTCTAATTCTGATAGAGCCCACCACAACGCTCATTTTTGTGGTGGTAGTGATTATTATATGCCTTCGCTGGTGGTCCACTACGCTTTTGTTGGGTTACTCGCCGCAACGCTGCTGGGTGCTGCATTCGATAAGCGGTCGTTGCTCCTGTCGATACTCGTCGTCACGTTTCCCGATGTAGACGCGTTCCTCGGTCTCTACTGGCAGGCCGGTCACCGGGCCGCGACGACGAACCTCGTCATCCCGGCGGTGCTGGCGCTCCTCATCGGAGCCGACCTGTACCTGCGCGACAAATCGTATATTAAGCGCCGCTGGGGGGCGTACGGTGTTCGAGTCAGCTGGTTCTGTGTTGTGGTGTATGCGGTGGGTCACGTACTGCTGGACTTGATTACTGGCGGTGCGAACCTCTTCTGGCCGCTGTACGACCAGTTCTATCAGCTCAGCGGCCATCTGGAGCTGTCGAGCCAGCGCGGTATCGTGCAGACGTTCGTCGAGCTACCCGAGCCGCGCGCTCAGACAGCCGGTGGCACCGGTACGGGCGGGAGCGGTGGCTCGACCACGCAGTCGATGGGCAACTCCAGCGAGGTGCAGATGAGTACCGGTATCGACCCCAATCCGGGCCAGCCGGAACCCGAGACTGTCGACCGTGTGTTCCCAATCGCCCGGAGCGGCTGGGAACTGGTCGTCCTCGTCGTCGGGACGCTCGCCACCGCCATCCGTCTGCGCATCGGCCACGACCTCCCGGAGGAGTGATGGGCTGCCGGTCGGCACTGTGGAGCGTTCGCTTTCGAGTCCTTCATATACGCCGTGGCCAACCGGGGAACCATGGGCTTCGAGGTACGCCGACGACTCAGTGTCGCCGACACGGTGACGTTGTTCAACGCCGTCGTCGGGTTCGTCGCCGGAGCCATCGCCTTCACTGACCCTCATCTGGCCGCTCGGCTCATTCTGCTGGCGGTTATCGCCGACGCTATCGACGGAATCGTTGCCCGGAACGGCGACAGTTCGGCGGTCGGCCCGCTGCTTGACTCCGTGACCGACGTGGTTTCGTTCGGTGCGACACCGAGCCTCTTTCTCTACGTGCTGCTGACGGACGCCTACGGCGGTGTCGAGTCCGCGCACCCGGCCGTGTTCGTCGGCCTCGCGTTGCTCGCTTCCGCGTACGTCGTGTGCTCCATCGTCCGGACCGCCTTCTACTCGACGTACTTCAATTCTCCCGACGAGCGGCCGGGCATGCCGAACACCCTCGGGAGTATCATCATCGCGACGGCGTATCTGAGCGGCATCACGAACCCGCTCGTCCTGAGTGTCGGCGCGCTCGGTCTCTCGCTGGCGATGATCGCGCCCTTCGACTATCCGAAACCCGGTCCCAAACACGCGGTGCCGATGGGCGTCGTGCAGGCGGTGGCCGTCGTCGCGCCGGCTGCGCTGTTCCGGGCCGGCCCGCGGGCGATGCTCGCCATCGCGCTGCTGTTTTTCGCGCTCGGCCCGTGGTTTTACCCCGGAGAGTAAGACGCCAGCAGCTTCAGCCGTTCAGTTCCACTCAGGCTCGTACAACTCTCGATCTTGATCGGTATATCTGGTGCTTTAAAGTCTGTTAATCCCATACATATGTGGTACGGAGTTCAACAGCAGGAATGGAATTTCAGTTCTCTTGGTACCTATATACCCCTCTTCTCTCCGCCGCAGTTTCGCTTCTTATCGCTGGTGTTGGCGTGTACTATCGCGACTGCACGGGGTCTCGCTCTCTCACTTTTTTGATGGTTGCCATCGCCTGGTGGTCGGTGATGTCTGTGATTGAACTCGGGGCGACCGACCTTGCAACGAAGCGCCTCGCACTCAAGCTCATGTATCCCGCAATTGGGGCCGTTCCCGTCGCGTGGCTCCTGTTCGCCATCCAGTACACGGGTCAGACTCGCCTTCCGACCCGCAAAGAGCTGGCGGGCATACTCCTCGGGCCTGTCCTGATGATCTTGCTCGTGTGGACAAACCAATACCACGGGTGGTTCTGGTCCTCGATGGAGTTGGCTTTCCAGGGCTCGCTCCTCGTTTCAGTGACGGAGCGGGGCCCCGCGTTCTGGGCATGGACCGCATACGCGTACGTCGTGATGGCTGTGGGGACCGGCCTCATGCTGAAGCTGGCACTGTTCTCAGGACGCGTCTACCGTACCCAGGCGATCGGACTCAGCCTGGCAGCACTCCTCCCGTGGGGAGGAAACATTCTCTACCTTACCGGCGTCTCGAGCGTATTTGACCTGACCAAGATCGGATTCGTGTTCAGTGGCGTCCTTCTGGGGGGCGCTGTTTTTCGTCGGCAACTACTTCAAGTCATTCCTGCAGCCCGAGAGATCGCCCGGGACGAGATCGTCGCGTCGATGAAAGAGGCTGTCATCGTCGTCGACGAACGCGACGTTGTCATCGATCTCAATCCACAGGCGAAAGCCATTATCGGGACACCGGGGGCAGCGTGGATCGGCCGGCCACTTGAGGATGTGCTCCCCGGTTTGATTGAGCTCCGTGACTCGCCAACCGACGACATCCCAGACCGTGCCGAAATTACCGTGCCTGTGAATGGCGAAGAGCGAGCATACGAAGTACGACAGACACCGCTGCATCGTGGCTACGGCACAGTCACGGGACAACTGATTACACTCACTGATGTAACCGAGCGCAAACAACGTGAACAACGCATCGAGCGCCAGCGCCAGCGCCTAGAGGTCGTCAACCGCGTCCTCCGCCACGACATCCGTAACGATATGCAGGTCATTCTGGGGACCACTGAGAACCTCCTCAAATCACAGCAAGCCCAGCCACAACTGAAGCGAATCAAACGGAAAGGAGAGGATATTGTCACATTAAGCGAGCGGGCTCGCGACCTTGAGCGGTTCGTCGGGGACGGCGCAGTCGAAACTACGACCGTCGATCTCAGCGCTGTCGTTGCAGACGTAATAGCTGACCTCGAACGGACGTATCCAGACGTGGAGTTTCGCGTCGAACGGCCGGACCGGGCGGAGGTATCCGCCGTAGATTTGATCGACTCCGCGCTGAGGAACGTTCTGGAAAATGCGGCCGAACACAACGACCAGTCGGTCCCAGAGGTATCGGTGACGGTTATGGGACCCACAGATGACGGGGACGTTACGGTTACGGTCGCTGATAACGGTCCCGGACTCCCTGACCGAGAGCAGGAGGTGATCGAAACGGGGACAGAAACGGCTCTCAAGCACAGCAACGGGCTGGGTCTCTGGATCGCCTACTGGACTATCACTACCTCCGGCGGAACCATCACGTTTGCCGAGAATACGCCACGAGGTTCGGTCATCACTATTCGCCTGCCATCTGCTTCAGCAGAACAGCCGAAGCCGTGACCGCCACTGTCGCCCCCTCCAGTCAGTAGTTGTGTGTCTCAATAGCGCCGCTTCAGTATATCTCAAACCGCTCAGACCGCGTCCTTGATGAACTCCTTCAGGAGGTCGTTGAACGTCTCGGCCTGTTCGACCATCGCCAGATGGGCAGCATCAGGGACAAACGACACCTCTCCGTCGGGGATCTCGTGAGCCAGTGTCTCGTGATACGCGCGTGGAGTCAGTTTGTCGTGTTCGCCGCAGACAGCCAGCACGGGCACATCGATCTCGCCCAGTCGCTCGCGCACGTCGAAACCGTGACACGTCATGAAGTCGCGGCGGGTTACCGCCTGCCCGACCGTCTCCATCTGCTCGCGGGAGCGAGACGCGGCCTCGTGGTCCGTGTCGTGGAACAGGCGGTCCCGTTCGTGCAGGAACTCGACGGCGCGGTCCCAGTCGTCTGCGAGCCATTCCTGCAGCCCTTCGAACACCGGGAGTTCAGGGCCGGTCCCCAGCAACACTATCGCCTCGGGCGTCCAGTCCCGCTCCAGTGCGACCCACTGGGCGACGGCCCCGCCAAGCGAGTTCCCGATCAGCACGTCCGCGTCTGTCTCCCGCCCCACAGCGACCACGTCGTCCGCGTAGGCGTCGAGCGTCGGGGTCCCAGCCTCGGTGTCGATATCGTCGGAGTCACCGTGCCCTGACAGGTCCAGTGCGACGGCGGGGTGAGCCGGTCCAGATGGCGCGTATTGGTGACCCCACACGCGGTGTGTCGCCCCGCTGCCGTGGACATACAGCGCCGTCGACCCCGATGCCGCAGGCTGTGTCTGTCTGTACGCCGTGACTCGCCCGTCATGATCGACCTGTTCCATGCGACACCGTTCGGAAGCGGTGTGGATAAAAGGTTGGCGCGCTCAGATGAGGTGTGAACCGCATTCAAGCAACTACACTCATTTTTCCGCCGTACAGCGTATTTCAGCGGTAGGTTTATATACTTGTCACGCTTACTTTGAGTTAGCATGACTTCAGAACAGCAGTTGTTCGACGAGACGCCCCTCCGCCGATTCGAGTACGACGACAGCGTCGTGTTCGCGGCGGACGTGGGACCTGCCGCCGATGCGAGTGTCGATGTGGTCGATGGGACCGTCATCGTCGTCGCTGACGGCCACCAGTACGAACAGGAAATCCCCGCTGACGACGCACGAGCGTTTATCAACCACGGGGTTCTCACTATCGAACTGTCAGGCAGCGGGGAGATTACTGATGAGACTCACTGTTAAACCACTCAAACAGAAAGACGCTGGCCGAGGCCTCGCGGCTATCGACCGCGCCGCGATGGACGAACTCGAACTCGAGAACGGCGACTACATCGTTCTCGAAGGGAAACAGGACAGCCGTGCAGTCGCCCGGGTGTGGCCCGGTTACCCCGAGGACGAAGGGAACGGCATCGTCCGTATCGACGGGCAGCTCCGCCAGGAAGCTAACGTCGGTATCGACGACCCCGTCAACATCGAGAAGGCCGACGTCAACCCCGCGACCTCGGTCACTGTCGCGCTGCCCCAGAACCTTCGGGTCCGGGGCAACGTCGGTCCGATGATCCGCAACAACCTCAGCGGCCAGGCCGTCACACAGGGCCAGACGGTTCCCGTTAGCTTCGGCCTCGGACCGCTTTCCTCGATGTCCGGCCAGAAGATCCCGCTGAAGATCGCAGAGACCGAGCCCTCCGGCACGGTCGTCGTGACCGACTCCACGGACATCCAGGTCAGCGAGATGCCCGCCGAGCAGGTCCACAGCGGCGAGGGCGCACCTGAAGCGAGCGACACTCCCGACGTGACCTACGAGGACATCGGCGGGCTCGACCGCGAACTCGAACAGGTCCGCGAGATGATCGAGTTGCCGATGCGTCACCCCGAACTGTTCCAGCAGCTCGGCATCGAACCGCCAAAGGGCGTCCTCCTGCACGGTCCGCCCGGCACGGGCAAGACGCTGATGGCCAAGGCCGTCGCCAACGAGATCGACGCGTCCTTCAGCACCATCTCCGGCCCAGAAATCATGTCGAAGTACTACGGCGAGAGCGAGGAGCAGCTCCGTGAGGTCTTCGAAGAGGCCGAGGAGAACGCCCCCGCAATCGTCTTCATCGACGAGCTTGACTCTATCGCCCCGAAGCGGGGCGAAACCCAGGGTGACGTGGAGCGCCGCGTCGTCGCCCAGCTGCTCAGCCTGATGGACGGGCTCGAAGAGCGCGGGCAGGTCATCGTCATCGGCGCAACGAACCGCGTCGACGCCATCGACCCGGCGCTGCGCCGCGGTGGCCGCTTCGACCGCGAGATCGAGATCGGCGTCCCGGACAAGGAGGGCCGCAAGGAGATCCTACAGGTCCACACCCGCGGGATGCCCCTCGCCGAGGAGATCAACATCGAGAACTACGCCGAGAACACCCACGGCTTCGTCGGCGCTGACCTCGCGACCCTCACGAAAGAGAGCGCGATGAACGCCCTGCGGCGCATCCGTCCCGAACTCGACCTCGAATCCGACGAAATCGACGCCGAGGTGCTCGAACGCCTGGAAATCAGCGACACGGACTTCCGCGAGGCGATGAAGGGCATCGAGCCCTCCGCGCTCCGGGAGGTCTTCGTCGAAGTCCCTGATGTCACCTGGGACTCCGTCGGTGGACTCGAGGACACCAAGGAGCGGCTCCGAGAGACCATCCAGTGGCCGCTGGAGTACGAAGACGTGTTCGAGTCGATGGACCTCGAAGCCGCAAAGGGTGTGCTGATGTACGGTCCGCCCGGCACCGGGAAGACGTTGCTGGCGAAGGCCGTCGCCAACGAAGCCCAGTCCAACTTCATCTCCGTGAAGGGGCCGGAACTCCTGAACAAGTTCGTCGGCGAGTCCGAGAAGGGCGTCCGCGAAGTGTTCAGCAAGGCCCGCGAGAACGCCCCGACTGTGGTGTTCTTCGACGAGATCGACTCCATCGCCGGCGAACGTGGCGGCGGCACGACCGACTCCGGCGTCGGCGAACGCGTCGTCTCCCAGCTCCTGACGGAACTTGACGGCATCGAGGACATGGAGAACGTCGTGGTCGTTGCGACCACCAACCGACCGGACCTCATCGACGACGCGCTCCTTCGCCCCGGCCGACTCGACAGGCACGTTCACGTGCCCGTCCCGGACGAGGACGCCCGGCGCGCCATCTTCCAGGTCCACACCCGCGACAAGCCGCTGGCCGACGGCGTCGACATCGACGAACTGGCCCGTCGCACGGACGGCTACGTCGGCGCGGACATCGAAGCGGTCGCCCGCGAGGCGTCCATGGCCGCGACCCGAGAGTTCATCAACAGTGTGGACCCCGAGGATATCGGCGACAGTGTCAGCAACGTCCGCGTGACGATGGACCACTTCGAGCACGCGCTCGAGGAAGTCGGCCCCAGCGTCACCGAGGAGACCCGCGAGCGCTACGACGAGATCGAACAGCGCTTCGACCGGGCTGAACCCGGCGTGACCGACGAAAGCACGGCCAGTCGCACCTTCCAGTAGCGACGGTCGGCACTGACGCCGATTTTTGCGTAATAGAGCGGTTTGCTGGCTGCGTTATTCGTCTGCAACCCTGTCTATCGTGATTTTGAGACACTCGTAGCCTTCTTTCGTGGCACCGGACCCGCCGACAGTGACTGGTCCGTCCTCGGTCTCGATGGTGAGTGACCGTTCGGCCGGGTTCTTGCTCGATGCGGGATAGACGAGACTCTGCCGGGCGTTTATGACCGGCCCCGATATCGTTGTTTCAGTTCGGTCCGCAGTCGAGAGTACCCGGGCGCGAGCAGTGATCGGCGTCCCCGCGCGCAGCGCCAGCGCCGACATGAGCACCGCGAACTGAAAGGCAGAGAACGTCCGCGGGAACTCACACACGTCGGCAACGTAGCGTTCCGTCCCCATCAGCCAGTGACTACCGAGAAACATCGTGAACTGGTCGTGCGCGAGGTTCTTGTTATCGAACTTGGTTGCCTGATATNCTGCTATCGAGTCAGTCAGCATTCCAGAATGCCCAGTGAGTCCACGCTGAGTGTCGGCGGTCACGAGCAACGGGGTGATGTTGNTCTCGATTGTCCTGACCGCTGTTGCGATATCCTCGTACGNGGGCGTCGGTACTGTCTCATCGCCNTGGACCAGTAACAACACCANCACATCTCGCTCGATAGCGGCGCTGAGTTGCGNCACAAGCTCCNAGAGGGCGGATATCGGNACAGCAACCGTGAGACTCTCCTCGGCACTGTCGATAAGTGATCGTATCGCATCGAGGACTGCCGACTGAGTCCGATGAATCTCCAGCCCCGGTTGTGCCATCATCAGAGGGTACACTGCCACGAGTATAAATCGTCCCCTGAATTGGGCGATACCGTCGCTGAGACGGTGGAAGTGTCACCAGTAGGGATGGTCGTGGTGTAACTTCTTTATGTGTGTGTCTCTTCAGACGGGTGATGAAGTCACAGCCCACCGTCCTGTTCGTCCGTAGTCCGAGCCAGGACAGGGCCGCGATTTCGATGCTTCGGGACAGCGGTCTCACCGTCCACGAGTTCGACGGTGTTCGTGAACTGGAGTGTGCGCTCGGCGAGTACGACACGGATTGTGTCGTCACGAACTGCGAAGTGGAGAACTTGGACGGAACACAGTACCTCGGTGGGCTAACGGTTATCGAACGACTGCGGGAAAGCCATCCCGAACTTCCAGTCGTCCTTTTTGCTGAGGTGACGAACGGAGACATCGCTCGTGAGGCATATGGCCGCGACGTGTTCGGGTACGTTCCGAACACCGTGGCAGACGCCCACCAGCGGCTTCTGGCACAGGTCGACGCCGCCGTCGCGTCCAGCCCGGCCCGTCAACGGGCAAACAAGCGAAAACAGCTCAACGAGGCCGTCCGGCTGGTTAATCAGGCGCTCGTCCGCTCACAGTCACGGATGGATATCGAACGCGATGTCACAGCAGTTCTGGCGGGCACGGCCAGATACAGCGAAGCCTGTACGGTGACCTGTCAGCACGACAGGCCGGTCGTTCGAGCGCTGGGCTCACAGCGAGACCGCGTTTCCATCGCCGTGCCGGAGCCGTTGCGTCGCGCCGACTCGGAGGACAGACTTGTCGTTGCAGACATCGACCCAGCAACGCTCGCGGACGACACAGACGCACTGGAGACGGACTGCGTCCGCGTGCTCGCTGTGCCACTGGTGTACGATGGGACGTCGTACGGTGTCCTCGGAGTGTACGCCGACCGTGTCGATATCTTCGACATGGAAGAACAGGACACGTTCCGGGAGGTCGGCCACAATATCGCGCTGGCTATCGACGCGAGCCAGACGAAAGACGCGCTCCAGCAGCGGACGACAGAACTGGAACGACAGAAAGAGCGGCTCCGAGAGCTCGCACAGATCATCTCACACGAACTCCGGAACCCGCTTCAGGCAGCGATGGGACGGGTCGAACTCCTCGCCGCTGAACACGCCGCCGAAGAGTTTGACGCCATCCAGCGCAGCCACACCCGTATTTCGT
>JGI12449J12846_1000557_pt1 | contig 11390 bp, 10 predicted proteins | sample 23E2SouthBayCA_FD_12846 | JGI IMG/M metagenome (IMG submission 12846) | reverse complement strand
CATCCGGTGGAGGGACTTCGCATCCGCCTCCGCGAACTGCTCGAGGTCGGTCGAACCCGGGACGAGAGTCACGCCGTATGCGTCGTAGGTCGCGTCGCTCGGCGACGCGTCACCCGCGAGCACGTCGTGCAGCGTCACGCGCTCGTCGACGCCGAACAGTCCGGCGAGGTTCGCCATCCCCAAGTCGACGTCGACGATAGCCACGTCGAAGCCGTCGTCGGCGAGTGCGACCCCGAGGTTCGCCGTCGTCGTGGACTTCCCCACGCCGCCCTTGCCGCTGGCGACGGCGAACACGTACCCCTCACCGCCGGCCTCACTCATCGTAGTCGTCCTTGCGGGCACCAGCACATAAGTGTGGCTCCCGGGTCACACCGACAGCAGTGACTCCACGAGTCCGAGTGTCAGCGACCCGATGGCACACGAGACCCACGTCAACACGACGAAGTGAATGTACGCGTTCACCTTGTGACCGCCGTCGACCACACGGACCATCAGCGACGACAGCACGCCGTTGATTATCAGGGTCAACACCAGCAGGTACTGGATGAGCTGGATGTCGTACACCTCGGTGTTGATGATGGTGCCGACGTCGAACGCCGGGTTCGAGAAGTCCAGGCCGAGCCCGGAGATGACGTCGACGATACCGAGGCCGATGAAGAACGCGAACGTCGCCGCCGCCGTGATTCCGTACAGCACGCCGACGAGCGTCGAGGCCGACTGACTGCGTTTCTGCCGGAGCTGCAGCACCTCGCTCATGTTCTCCGAGATGAGTTCCCCGAGGTGTTTCGGCGCGCCACCCATCTGGCGGCCGATGAGGTACATCTCCGAGAACTTCTGGATGAGGTAGGAGTGCGCGTCCGCCGTGAAGTGCCGCCACGCCCGCGCCGCGTCCAGCCGGAGATTCAGGCGCTTGTAGAGGTCGTCCACGAGCTCCGTCAGCGGCCCGAAGTTCTTGTCACGCAGCGACTGCAGCACGCGCGTCGTCGTCGTCTGGCGGGCCGTCTCGCTGGACCCCAGCGCACGGATGAAGCTCGTGAACGCGTCGTCGCGGTCCTTCACGCGCTCCTCCTCGGCGTGGGCCACTAGCCCCGGGATGAGCAGTGGTGTCGTCGGGATTGCCGCGTACATCGGCAGCGGCAGCACGTCGGTCGCCAGCGGCGTCCACCCCATCTGGATAGCGGCCACGACCAGCGCCAGCATTACCGCCAGCCCGCCGCCGACGGCCGTCGCAATGCGCAACCGCCACTCCGCGGCGGTCGTCCTGTCCTCCGGGAAGTACCACAGCGGGTCACTCGGTGCGAGCGTGTACATCGTGTACAGGAACCCGATCTGGATGAAGGTGTACAGCACGACGACCGCGGAGACCGTCATCGTCGGGTCCGTCCCGGACAGGATCGGGAGCACGGTCGCGAACACCAGCGCGAACGTCACGGACAGGACCATCGACAGGTAGAGGTCCTTCATGACCTCGATGTTCTCCAGTTGGCCCTCGTAGGTCGTCGCGTAGTTCCGGATGATGGCTTCCTGCTCGCTCACCAGGTACGACTCCAGGCTCTCACCGGAGTTGATGGTGTAGGCCAGCCGGTCGAGGAAGTCCGCCACCAGGTCGCTGGGCACCCGGTTCGCGCGCATCCGGCACGCGTCGTCGAGGCTCTGATTCCACGCGTCGATGAGCTGGACGATGCGGCGGGCCTCCTCGGCGAGTGGTCCGTACTCCTCCTCGGCGCCGATACGGCGGAACACCTCCACGCGGTCGATGTTCGTCGTCGACAGCACCGTCATGTGCGTGATGAACAAGTGGAACCGATTCTCCATCCGCGTCCGTCGCTGGTCCTGTCGCACCTTCGGGTAGAGCACGGCCGCGACCAGCGCCAGCAGCCCCAGCATCGGAATCGGCACCACGAGGAACGTCGGCAACTCGAAGACGACCACCGTGACGACGGTCGCGAAGAAGAACAGCACCGACGGCACTACTGCGAAGATGATGTACTTGAACGTCGGCATCGGCATCGCCCGGTAGGAGTCCACGACGGAGTCGATGAACTCCCCCCAGTCGATGTCGCTGAACGACCCCTCGGCCTCGACGGCCTCCGTCTCGGCTTCGGCCGCCATGGTCAGAACCCGCGCGAGATGGTGAACGGGAGGCCTTCGACCCCGTCACGCTGGAACGCCGCGATGGTGTCGTTGAAGTCGTGGTACCCGATGAGGTCCTCCTGGATGATGCGCTCGATTATCTCCGCGCGGAAGTCCATCTCGTCGTAGATCTCCCGCGTGTCCGCGTACCCCAGCAGCGTCGCAATCTGCTCCTCGAGAACGTAGGAGTTGTTCCGACCCTGGAAGACGATCTCGTCCTCGACGGGGTCCCAGTAGAACGCCTGCCGAGTGACGACCCCACCCATCTCCTTCGAGTACCCCTCGATTTCCTGGACGGACGTGACACGACGCAGGACGTCGTCGCCCTGCTTCACGCGGTTCTGGAACAGCGCCACGTCGGCGTTGTCCATGAACGTCTCCGGGACGTTGATCGGCTCACCGGTGAAGCGCTGTATCATCGAGACGATGTCGCTGGCGTGGAACGTCAGCATCACCGGGTGGCCGGTCTGGGCCGCCTGGAACGCCATCCGGCCCTCCTCGCCGCGCACCTCACCGACGATGATGTAGTCGGGACGCGAACGCAGCGCGGCCGCGACCAGGTCGAACATGTCCACGTCCGCGGAGTTCTCGCCCTGCCCCTCCCGAGTGAGTAGCTGCTGCCAGGTGTCGTGGGGCGGAATGACCTCCGCGGTGTCCTCCGCGGTATAGATCTTCGAGTCCCGGGGGATGAACGCCATGATGGAGTTCAGCGTCGTCGTCTTTCCGGACGCCGTCTCCCCGACCACGAACACCGTCTGCTCGTTCTCCAGACAGAGCCAGAGGTACGCCGACAGCTCGGGCGAGAGCGTCCCCCACTTCGTAATCTGGCCGACCGACAGCGGCACGTCGTCTCCCTGACGGATGGTGAGCGACGGCCCCTTCAGCGACACGTCGTCGCTGTAGATGATGTTGATACGGGACCCGTCCGGCAGCGTCGAGTCCACGATGGGGTCGCTGTCGGAGACGGGGTCGCCCATCCGTTCGCCCATGTTCCGCAGCCACCCGTCGAACTCCTGAGGCGTGCCGAAGTCGACGGTCGTCTCCAGCATCCCGTACGTCCCGTGATCCACGTAACAGCCGTTCGGTCCGATGACGTGAATGTCCTCGTTGTACGGGTCACGCATCACCGGCTCCAGCGGTCCGAAGCCGACGATGTCCCGGTTCAACTGGTACCGGATGTTCTCGTAGGTCGTCTCCGACACCGGGATGCGGCCGAACCCGAACGCCTCCTCGAGAGCCTCCCGCATCATCGGCACCGCCGCCCGGAACTGGTTCGCGAAGTTCCGCGGCTTCGACGCGACCTTCCGCGCGCCGGCGGCCACCTGCTCGGTGGAGAGGTCTCCCGAATCCAGGGACATCTGTCCCCGGTCGTCGTCCGTCCCGACCATCTGGTCGGCGACCGACGACGCGTCGAAGTTCCGCACCAGCGACCCGAGGTTGCTCGGTAACTGCCGGACGCGGTGGAAGATGTCCTCTGACTGGTCGTCCGAAACGCGCACTGTCTCCTCCAGAAGCTCCTCGATGCGGTCGTCGTACTCGGCCTCGGCCTCCGGGGCCGGCTTGTTCACAGACTTCTCCAGGATGCGCTCCTGGACGTTCTTGAACACGGTCGCCTCCGGGCCGGAGAGCTCCGGCTCGATGGTGTAGTACTTCGTGTCCTTGCCCAGGTCGCCGTACACGTGACAGTAAATCGGGCCGCCCACAGGGTAGACGACGTTCGGCTTGTCAGCCTCCCAGTCGTCGGTCGGCTCGTCGATCAGCTCCGGGAACTCGCCCGTGAACTGCTTGAACCGCTGGAGGTACTCCCGGAGGTGCGTGTAGCGGGACGCTGTCTCCCGGAGCTCGTGGCCGATCTGCCGACTCCCGTGGTCTGCCATGGTAGGTTCTCCTTACGCCACACTACGGCTCTCGATGACGATACCTGTACCGGACCGAACCGAGTACCCGATCGTGTCACCGACCTGCTCGCCCATCCCAGCGAACCGCCGGACTGCGATGGACCGGCGGACGTCGTTCCCGACTTCCACCATCTGTAACTCCAGGTAGACGTCGGCAATCGACCGGAACGGCCCGATTGCCTCCTCGTCTACAGTAGAGGGGTCCACGGTCAAAACGATGACCTTTCCTTGCGACACCAGATCCCTAAAGAAGGATATGATTTCGAGGGCGGCCTGGCGCTCCTCGTTCTGGCGGACCAGCGCCTCGAAGTTCGGGTCGTTCCGGAGGATGGCGTCGAACGTGTCGACAATTACCACGTCCGCGTCCCACATCTCGTCCGCCTCCATCAGACGCTTCAACAGCTGCCGCCGACTGCCGTCTTCGTCGGTGCTGGCGCCACCGCCGCGGAGCGCACTCTTCCCCGTGTCGACGTCGGCCTCCAGGAACAGCAGTTCCTCGTTCAGGAGGTGTTCCTCCACGTCGTAACTCAGCGAGTGCATCTGGTCTATGAACCCCCTGACTGTCAGCTCCGTCGACACCAGGGTCACGGAGTTGTCCTCCTCACAGAGTCCGTAGGACAACCGTTGACTCATCGCGGACTTCCCCGCGCCGTAGTCGCCCTCGATGAGGACGATACTACCGCCGGGAACGCCGCCACCTAGCTCGTTGTTCAACCGGTCGTGCTCGTCCAGTCCGAGCGAGTAGAGCGTACGAGTACTCATGTTCTCAACTCCAACACCTCGCGGTCTCCGTTCACGATGACCACCACGCGGTGGTCGCCACTCGACAGGCTCACGCCCGACGCGTTCACTCGCACGACGTTGCCGGGGTCCCAACCAGACCCGTCGACCACCGTCACCGTCAGGCTCGTCGCGTACTCGCCGTCGACGATGATGTCGAAGGTCCCCGGCGCCGCCGGCAGGGACTTCGACCCCGTGTTCTTCACCAACAGCGTCAGTTCGGACTTGGTACCGTTGTACACGGACGCCGGACTCCCCGGATCACTGATAATCTCGACGTCTGTCTGTATCTCGTGACTGACGTCGATACTGCGGTCGCCCAACGCCCCACTCAGCCGCTGCACGCCGCTCGTCATCGTCCCCGCGACTGACGCGGCCACCAAGATCGACGCGATGAAGATAATCAGCGTCGACGACGACACACTCGCCACTCACACCACCTCCGTCGCCGCCACGCCGTTCGACGTGACGACCTTGACTCGGTTCGGCTCTGGCTCCTGGTAGACGGTCATCGTGTACGTTTCGCCGGGTAACCAGAGGTCAGTCTCGTTGTTCCCGTCCACGGACGTGTTCAGGTAGGCGTCGTCACCGACGTAGGTCCCGTCCGTGAGCAGGTTCGTACCCGACACGGACAGCGTCGTCGACCCGTTGTTCGTCACGTTCACCGTCAGCCTCTCAGTACTGGTTGCGTTGTAGCTGACATTCGAGACCTCGATAGCCGTGTTCTTCGCTTCCAAGACCCTGTCGTTGCGAACGTTCTCCGCGTCCTGCACTTGCTCGTAGCCGTTGAACGCTGCCGAGTACAGGATTCCGGCACTGACGAATGCGGCGATGAACAGAATCGCCGCGGAGCCACTAACGCTGAATCCCATGCCTGTGGAGGTCCTCGCACCGGTCGACGATGACTCGCTCGATGTCTTCGCTGGTCAACTCCTCGATGTAGTCGAGGCTCTTCAGGTGGTCGTCCATCGTCAACTCCGTGCTCCCGAACTCCTCGCGGTAGAGGTAGTCCGAGTCGGTCAGCCCCTCCAGGAAGTCGAAGAGCTGGTCACGCACTGGCTCCCCGATCCAGCCGATGCGCTCGTAGTAGTTGATGGTGCGGACGGTGTTCTTCGGTCCGAACTCCGTCAGTAAGTGGTCGAGCCACTCCAGGCAGATTACGTCGGCGAGGTATCCCTTCGGCGGTTCCGCCAGGTGCGGGCCGTCGTCTCCGCCAAGCGCCAGTCCGGGACCTGGAGCCGCGCCGGCCGCCTCGTCGATGGACGGTTCGGGTTCGGGCTCGGGTTCGGGTTCCGACTCCGGCTCTGGTTCGGGTTCCGGCTCGATGTCGGACGGGTCCGCGTCCACGCCCGCATCGTCGTCTGCGTCGGCCTCCAAGTCGGAATCGTCGAACCCGATGTCGGGCTTGTCCTCTGCCTCGATTCCCTCGTCTTCCGGCTCTTCACCCTCGGCCCAGTCGGCGTCTCCGGACTCGTACTCTTCTTTGAGTTCCTCGAAGGACGTTCCGCCACCGTCTCCGGCGGCTTCCTCGCTCTCGTCGCCCAGGTCGTCGTCCATCATTCCCTCGTCGTCCTCCTCGAGCTCCGACCCGTCGTCGAAGTCATCGAAACCGTCGTCCATCATCCCGTCGTCTTCTCCGAGCTCCGGCTCGTCGTCGAAGTCGTCGAAACCGTCCATATCGTCGTCGTCCTCCTCGAAGTCGTCGTCGAAACCGTCCATGTCGTCATCCTCTTCCTCGAAGTCGTCGTCGAAGGCGTCGTCCTCGAAGAACTCCTCGGCTTCCGCGTCTGCGACATCGTCGTCGAGGTCGTCCCCTGCCGCATCGTCGCCCTCGTCCTCGTCGAACAGCCCGAAGCTCTGGTCGCCCGCACCCGGGCCGCCGCCGCCCGCGTTCGGGTCGACGTCGTCGACGAACGGATTCACGCCGCGCGTGACCATCTCGTAGATCTCCAAGAGCTTCCGGACGTTCTCCTCGACGTCTTCGACGCTCTCGCTTATCTGTTCGTTCTCGCTCCGGACGGTGTTCGCCTTCGACGCGACGTTCGACACTTCGGTCTCGAGTTCCTCGATGCGGTTCTCGAGTTCGTTGACAGAGGAGTCGGCGCCACCCCCGCCATCGCCGCCACCGCCGTCCATATCGTCGAACGACCCGAAGTCGTCGTCGAAGTCGTCGTCGAAGTCGTCATCAACGTCGAAGTCGTCGCCCTCACCGCCACCGCCGGAGTCCCCTGACCCCTCGTCGTCGAGCCAACTGGCCATCCCGACGGCCAGTGCCCCGAACTGCAGGAAGACAGCCGCAGTCGGGGTGAGGTCGATAATCGTCATCGGGTGATATAACGAGAGGCCCACGTAATTAATGTTCTCCCCCAGTTCTCAGACAGATGAATCGGGCAGGCCGAGATTAAGCGAACGTAAACGGCGCCTGCTCACTCCATCGACGACAGCCGAGCGATGTACACCAGACTCAGCACGTGATCCGCCATCCCCAAGTCCGTGTGTGCATCGGCGTCCGCGGGCCCCGAAAACCCACGTACGTGGCTCTGCAGACGCTCTGCAGCGTTCTCGCTCACCCATCCGATGGTCTCGTAGTACTCGATGGCGTTCAGCGCCCGCTTCACGCCGCCACGCTCGAGCAGGAAGTCCAGCCACTCGAACAGCGTGATTTCGGCCGCGTACTTCCCCGGCATCGACTCCAGGTACGGACGTTCGAGTTCCGCCTCGGAGGCGCTCGAGTGCATGAACAACAGCTGCTTCAGCTGGTCCGAGCGCACCGAATCCTCGGTAGTCTGTTCGTGCTCTTTGAGGCGTTCTTTCAGTTCCCGGATGTTCTCGTCGCCGCCGGCTCTGGCCGCACTGCGCAACTCCTCGGGGTCGTACTCGCGTGGGTTCAGGGTCATTAGCTATCGTTGGTGAGTCTGTCGACGCGATCGCTCAACTCCGCGACCGCCTCCGACTGCCCTTTCGTCGCGGTGACAATACGCTCGGAGGCGTCTGCCGCTTCACGGGCCTGGCCCTGGACTTCTTCGATGGTGACGATGACGTCTTCGACTGTCGACGCCTGCTCGTCGTTCGCCCGCGCGACCTCGGTGATACCGGTCGCCGCCTCGTCGACTGACTCCGCGATCTCCTCGAGTGCAGTCAACGCGTCGTCGATCTCGTCGCCAGCCCGGTGAATCTGTTCGTGGGATTCCTCGACGGCCACCACGGTCTCGTTGGCCTGCTGCTGGACGTCGTCGATGCGTTCGGCGATACGTTCCGTGTTCTCACGAGTTTCGTTCGCGAGCTCCTTCACTTCGTCGGCGACCACGGCGAATCCGCTACCGGCTTCTCCCGCACGCGCGGCCTCGATATTTGCGTTGAGCGCGAGGAGGTTCGTCTGGTCAGCGACCTCCGCGATGACCTCGACGACGCCCTCGATCTCGTCCATCTTCGCCTCCAGTTCGGAAACACTGTCCACGAGGTCGTCGCTGATGTCGATGACTTCGTCTGTCGCCCGGCTCGCGCCCTCGCTGGCGTCCAGGCCACTCTCCGCGGCAGCCTGCGCCTGCTCGGCTGCGGACGCCACTTGGTCAGAGCTCGCCGCGACCTCCTCCATGCTCGCCGAGAAGTTCTGCATCTCGCTTGCCGCGCCAGAGAGCATGTCGTTTTGCTTGTTGACGGTCTCCGCGATTTCGTTGGCGTCCTCTGTCGCGCGCCGGATAGACTCTGCGAGCTCCTGAGTCTGACCATCGACCTGCCCGACAAGCCGCTCGAACTGGTCGGCCATCCCGTTCAGGTCGTCGACGACGCTCACGAGCCGCTCGTCGATGATGCCCTGATGTTCGAACGACGCCCGACGCTCGAGGTGCCCCGTGGACAGCGCGTCGATAGTCGAGCTCAGCTCACTGACGAGCCCTTTGACCGCGTCCTCCCGGCGAATGTCTTCGGTCCGGTCCTCGACAGTCTCGACGACTGCCAGCAGCTCACCATCGTCGTCGAAAATCGGGCTCGCCTTGAATCGAATATCGCGCTCTTCCCCGTCTGCGGTCACCATCTCACTCGAGTCCACGTACAGCGTCGTCGTCGCGTCGTCACGTTCGATGTCGAACTCGGCCTCGGCGGTCTTCGGTGCCTCGATGACTTTGTCCGCGAGCGTCTTGGTCCGGCGGCCGTCCGGGTAGAACCCCTCGCTCGCGTTCTGCAGGCCGAGAGCCTCCTCGGTCGGACACTGCGTCAGCTCCGCGAGAGCCTCGTTCCACGCCACCACTTCGCCGTCAGCGTCCAGCATGAACACTGGCATCCCGACGCCGTCGAGGAGCTCGTCGTCCTCGACGTTCAGTTCCTCCTCGTCTTCCTCCGCACTCGTGTCGAACGCTGCGACGCCGTCCGCAGCGTCCTCGACGACCGCGTGCATCCCGGACCGAATCTGGCTCTCGGCGCGAGCAATCGCCGCCTCATCGACGCCCTCCTCCCGAAGCTGGTCGAACGCCGCGTCGACGACGCCGTCGACGGCCGCACCGTGGGCAGCCACGAACGCACTCGCCGAGACGTCTGCACCCTGGTAGGCTGGGACGTACGATTCGGTGGCTGGCCGCTGTTCTGCGAACAGTGACCCGAGGTGGGCGTTCGCTTCCTCGGGTAGTTCCGGGTCGAGGTGTGCTGGGTCGAGGTCGTAGCGCTCCCGCAGTGCCGCCCCCCCATGACCAGGTTCGTCGATGGACACGGCACCGACTTCGGTGCCGCCGTCCGTTGCCGGCGTCGTGGACTGCCGGCGAAGCAATTTGCGAAGGATGCTCAACATTCGTCGGTAGTTGGCAGCAACCACGTATAAAATGTTTCCCACCCGGTATCATCTCTAAGAATCGGGCGTGTGCGTGAACAAGACGATTCTGGTTGTTTCGTTGACGAGGCAAAACGACAGTCCGCTTCGAGGAGTCAGCTGCTCTGTTCGCCGCTCGGACTCGAGTGCCTCGTCGAAGGGCTCACCACAGACCGGACACTCGACGCCGTCGCGATTGTCGAACAGCCGCGACCCACCAGTGTCCTCGAGTAGCTTCACTCTGTGGCGCACCGACTCGAAATCCACATCCTGCATACCTTCCCGAAACACCAACAGCCGCTTAACGGTTCGGTACGCGCCGATTTCGTGGTTTTCACTGGTGATAACCGCACCCCTACCTTTTTGTAGAGAAGCCGGATTTGTGGTGGTAAGCCCCAGATACCCGGACCGGGTGGGGGCAGACAACAACCGAAACAATGTTCGAATTCATCACCGACGAGGACGAGCGCGGTCAGGTCGGGATCGGCACGCTCATCGTGTTCATCGCGATGGTGCTGGTCGCGGCGATCGCCGCCGGCGTCCTCATCAACACCGCCGGCTTCCTCCAGTCCAAAGGCGCAGCGACTGGCGAGGAAGCCTCCGCACAGGTCTCCAACCGCATCGACGTCGTCTCCGCATACGGCAACGTCAATTCGACCAGTGAACAGGTCGATTACGTGAACCTGACGGTGCGCCAGGCCGCCGGTGCCGACAACATCAACCTCAGCAAATCCACCATCCAGTGGATCGGCCCGGACAAGGCCCTGACGTTGACTTACAACGGCAGCTCACAGACGACCGCAGATCAGTTCAACACGACAGCCATCAAGGGCAACAACGACGAAGTTCTGGTCCAGCAGTCCGACCGGATCAAAATCATAATGTACGCAGGCGGGTCCAACGAGTCCGGGACCGGCCTCGACGACGGTATCACCGCCGGCCTCGGAGCAGGCGACGAGGTCCAACTGACCGTCACGACGCAGTACGGGTCGAAGACGACGTACTGGGCGAACGTTCCCGAGTCCCTCAAGGACAAGAACGCCGTCAACCTGTAAGACGGACCGCCCCTTCCCGGACCGCTTTCTGAACGTCATCATTTTGTAGTCGCGTCGCGTTCCACTAGTCGTGCCATCGCTGTACGGACTGGAGCGCTCCGGCGACGTCGAGAAGCTCGTAGAGTTGCTTCAGGAGAGCGAGAAGGAGACGGTGCGTCGACGCGCCGCCGAGATTCTCGGGAACCTCGACGAACCGGGGTCCGAGGGGTTACAGGCGTTAGTTGACGCGATGAGCGACGACGACGAGACGGTTCGAGCGTCGGCCATCGACGCGTTGACACAGCAGGAGGCGGTCGACGCGCTGATGCGGGGTCTCGGAAGAGAGGTCCCGGATTCGGGTGCGACGTGGGCGCAAGCAGAGGCGTTCGTGGAGAGTCTGGACTCCGCGACCCCCGAGCTACGGATGGCGTCCGCGAACGTGCTCGGGTTGCTCGGCGTAGAGGACTCCGCGAAACCGCTCGCACAGCGACTGCAACACGAGGACCATCCCGGGGTGCGGGCGCGAATCGCCCGTGCACTGGGGCGCGTGGAACAGCCGGCAGCGACCAGTGTTCTGGTAGACTGCCTGCACGGAGAGCCGCTGAAGGTTCGCCGGGAGGCCGCCGAGTCGCTGGGACGGCTGACCACTGATGAGTCTCTCGAGGGGCTGTTGTCGGTCGTCGAGGACGACAGCGAGGCGATGCGGCGGACGGCGGTAAGTTCGCTGGGTCAGTTCGAGACGGCCGA
>JGI12449J12846_1000555_pt1 | contig 11408 bp, 12 predicted proteins | sample 23E2SouthBayCA_FD_12846 | JGI IMG/M metagenome (IMG submission 12846) | reverse complement strand
GGCGCGCGTGACGACCGCCGGAGTCGGGCAGCCGGTGGGGCTGACGGGGACGACGGGCGCGCGCGCCGTCCGACCGTACGCGAGCAGTTCGGCGTCCGCGCTGGGCGTGTGGGCCATCAGCACCGGGTCGGCGCCGGCCGCGCTGATGCCGTCGATTGCGGCCGTCCGCGTCGACCCCGCGGCGAGCGCGAACAGCGCGTCGGGTCCCTCGTCTCGGGAGTGCGGCATTGCTGGGCACGACGGCGGGCCGTCCTAAAGCAATTCTGGTTGGGCTAGTGTAAGTCCCGTTTCCATCTGTCGCACCAGCTCTACAAAAATACTTGAATTGGGAGCGCCTCAGTTTGTGGTGATGGCCGACTCACCGACCGACGGGGAACTGGGCGTCCTCCGGAGCAAGCGCAACGCCACCCGCTACCAGATACTCGTCGAGATCGCCGAACGGCAGCCAGCCGTCAGCCAGCAGGAGATCGCCGACGCGATCGGCGTCACCGCGCAGGCGGTCAGCGACTACCTCGGGGACCTCGTCGAGGAAGGCCAGGCGCGCAAACACGGCCGCGGCCGCTACGAGGTCACCAAGGAGGGCGTCGACTGGCTCATCTCCCAGACCGACGACCTCCGTGGGTTCGTCGAGTACGTCTCCGAGAACGTCCTCGAGGAGGTCGACGTCGACACCGCCATCGCCACGGCCGCCATCGAGGAAGGCGAGCGAGTCTCGCTCTCCATGCGAGACGGCGTGATGCACGCGACGCCCGGCGACGCCGGCAGCGCGACCGCCGTCGCCGTCACGGACGCGGACGCCGGCCAGGACGTCGGCGCCGCCGAGTTCGAGGGGATGCTCGCCTACGACCCGGGCGAGGTCACCGTGCTGTCGACGCCGACCGTCCAGCAGGGCGGCAGCGCGGCGCTCCCCGAGGGCGCGGTCGCCGACCGCCTACCGTCCCACGACCTCGTCGTCGCGGCGGGCGTCGAAGCGCTGGTCGCGGTCAGAGGCGCCGACACCGAACCCGACGTCCGGTTCGGCACCGCGAGCGCGGTGCCGGCCGCCGCCAGCCGCGGGCTCTCCGTCCTCCTCGTCGCGAGCGCCGACCTCCTCTCCGAACACACGGACCCGCTGCGCGAGCGCAACCTCGGCTACGAGGTCGTCGAACCCGGCCTCGACTGACCGCGAGCGCCCACACTGATTCTGGCTGACTCGCCGGTCCCGTCTAGATTCGGGCTGTACGGGGCCCGTGCGGGGGGCTGGCGGACACCCCGTCGACAGACGTTTGTAGTCAGACCCCCAATTTCGTGGTATGGTTTCACTCGGCACGGTAGCCTGGGGTGAGGGGTGACGCCGCGTGTTCGCCGCCAACGCCAGAACGACGTCGCCGTACGACCTCGTGGCCGCCGCACAGCGCCTCCGCCACGCCGCCCACGACGACGGTAGCGCCGACGCCCTCTTCGACTCGCTGGCGGACGTCACCGACGGCGTGCTGGCCGTCCTGCGCGACGACCAGGACGCCGCGCTCGCGTTCTGGCTGAACGTCCACGGCGCGCTCGTCGACCGCGGCCGGAGCGGCGGCCGGGCGCGCTGTGCGGTCGCCGGCGAGACGCTGACGCCCGACGACGTGAGACACGGCGTCCTCCGGGCGAACCGCTGGAAGTACGGCTTCGGCTACCTGCCGGACCCACTGCCCGGGGACTTCCTGCGGCGGCACCGGCTCCGCGACCTCGACGAACGCGTCCACTTCGCGACGCTCACCGCCCGCCACGTCCCCGGGATGGCGGTGACGTTCACGGCCGCGAACGTCGACGCGGAACTCCGCGCACTCACTCGACAGTACCTCCAGGAGAACGCCGAGTACGACCCCGAACGCGGCGTCGTCGCGGTGCCACACGTCTGCTTCTGGTACCGCGGGGACTTCGGCGGCGCGTCGGGCGTGCTGTCGCTGCTCGTCGCACACGACGTCGTCCCCGTCGACGCCACGCCGCGGCTGACGTACGTCGCGCCCGAGTCCGGCGGCGACTCGGTGGCGCCACCGGAGCGGGCGCGCGGCGGCGCCCGGTAGTCAGTAGAGTTCGCCGCCCGGCGGCACGTCCTCGTCCGGGCCGACGAGCACGGGATTGCCGTCCTCGTCCGGGACGCCCACGGTCAGCACCTCCGACTCGTAGCCGGCGATGTTCACCGTGCCGAGGTCGGTCGCACACAGCACCTGGCGGCCGACGAGCTCATCGGGGTCGTAGTTGTAGCCGGTCTGGGCGGCGGACTGGACGGGCTCGCCGTCACCGAGGTCGACGTCGAGTTTCGCGAGCTCGGGTTTGCGGGCTTCCGGGAACGCCTCGGCGGCGACGACCTCACCGACTTCGAACGTCGTGTCGAACATGGTAGCTCGTCGCACGCGGGCCACCCACGTGAACGTGTGGGGACCAACACCTATGGGCGCGCCAGCCCAACCCCGAGTATGGCGCTGACCCTGTACGCACTCGACGGCTGCCCGTACTGCGAGACTGTCTCCGACGCCCTCGACGACCACGGCATCGACTACGAGACGGAGTGGGTCGAGGCGATGCACTCCGAGCGGAACGAAGTCAAGCGTGTGAGCGGCCAGCGCGGCGTGCCCGTGCTCGTGGACGACGAGCGCGGCGTGACGATGGCCGAGAGCGAGAACATCCTGGGCTACGTGGAGGCGACCCTGGCGTGAAGATCTACACCAAGCGCGGGGACGACGGCGACACGGACCTCCGGACGATGGAGCGCGTGTCGAAGGCGAGCCCCCGAATCGAGGCGTACGGCACGGTCGACGAACTGAACGCCGCCGTCGGCGCTATCCGCCCGACCGGCGTCGACGACCTCGACGACTACCTCCGGGAGGTCCAGAACCACCTCCACGTCGTGCAGGCGGACTTCGCGAACCCGGAGCCCGACGAGGACGACCCGCAGGTCCGCGAGGCCCACGTCGCGCAGGTCGAGGCGTGGATAGACGCCTGCGAGGAGCAACTGGAGCCCCTGGAGTCGTTCATCCTCCCGGGCGGCAGCGACGCGGGCGCGGCGCTCCACCAGGCCCGGGCGGTGTGCCGGCGCGCCGAGCGCCGCGCGGTCGCGCTCCGGGACCGCGAGGACGGCGTGAACGAGACGGCCGTCTCTTACCTGAATCGGCTCTCGGACGCCCTGTTCGTGTTCGCGCGACTGGCGAACGACGAGGCGGGTGTCCGCGAGGAGTCGCCGTCGTACTGACGGCGGGCGCGGACGGGGACAGATAGTGATGCCGACGTCCCTCTCCAGGGACGGCGAGTGCCGACGGACTCTGGCTGGGACAGACGCGCAACGGGCGGTCGGCGGCGCCCGCTACACGTTTTAGGCCAACCTAAAGATACTAAAATCCTGTGGTGGCGAGCGCACCGCCGGCAGCGCTAAGTACTCGCGAGACTTCTGTTGGATATGAACCGACACTTTACTGACGCAGCGTACTACGTCCGACGCGCCGCAGAGGAAGCCGCTACCGGCGTCCGCACGGAACTACGTCCGGTCGAAGACCGCGCCCGCTCGCTCACCGGCCGCGAGGCCGAAACCGGCCCGAGCACGCCCGACCGCGTGCGCCAGCGCGCCACCACCGTCGAACGGGAGGCCCGACAGACGGTTCGCCGCGTCCGCCAACGCATCTAGGGAAACGCAAGCCTTAATGCCGGCCTCCGGGTACCAACTGGTGTCCGGGTCGGTGGTCTAGTCCGGTTATGACGGCTCCTTCACACGGAGCAGGTCGGCGGTTCGAATCCGCCCCGACCCACTCATTCACTTCCTTAGTGGCGAGTAGTTAACCACCAGACGTGGATACGGTGGTCTTCTACCCCGTTTCCAACTCACCAAGTTGGCGGTTGGTGCTGTCCCAAACCACCAGACGTGGTCGGCTTCATCTTGGAGTAGTCACCCGGCCTCCTAGAGTGTTTCCCTCTACGTGGTGAAGACAGCGTCGGGATTTTTATACGCAATACTGTGGGGTGGACTCTCAACACTTCGCCTTCCCGCGGTTCTCGCAACATAACTTAGTGAGTGGTCGTCTTTGTGTGGCGGGAACAACAGAGGTAACAGATGCATCGAGGGCGGAGACACTACCGATGAAGACCTTCGCTACAAGCCCTCTCCCAATTCGACGTAAGGCTGAGGGCGAACTCTCCACCGACATAGGTGTACTCAGAGAGAACCACCCCGACCTCTACGCGCAACTCCGCGAGGTAGTGTGTGAACCGGAGGGGACGAGCGCATCGAGCGGGGGAGAAAGAACAAGCGCCTCGATGCAGTGACTCCCACCAGTTAGAACATCACCGAGCGCACGCGAGCGCGTAATAGGTAACTCCGCGCGCGAAATTTCCGGCTGAGAGCCAGACTTTCCGCCCCACAAGCTCACCGTGAAACAGCTAACGAGTGGAAGTGAGCAAGAACAGTCAGTACCCGTCGGCTATCTCAGTCTCGTAAATGGGATTTCTCGACGAGAACGAGCTGAAGTGACGGGAACGGAGCGTATGGAACTTCGTCGTCCACCAGCCGCTCTATCGGGAGTGGTGTCTCTCGTTCGTCCCAATACGGGAGATATTCGTCGAGTACATCGAGGGGAACGACAATGACGACGTCATCGTCATTGGGGTACTTCGGTGTCCGGTCAGCTAACGTGTCACCATCGTCGAACTCCCATTCTTCGGCGTCAATTCCAGGGACGTTCACAACAACCAGCGCGATGGACTCATCTGCTTCATCATCGTGAACGATGTCCCCGTAGATGAAATCGCATTCACCGTCATCGAGGTCTTCTCCCGAATCCCCTCGTTTGACAAGGTCTAGGGACCGCTGGATTGGTTCATCCGAACCCGGTGGCGTCCATGGTTCTTCGTCGGTTCGTCCTTCCGGCGGTCCGCCAGTCTTTCTGGTCATAGGTAATTGGTGAGGTCCGATTGCCAGGTGTTGAGTGCGTCAACCCGCTTCTCTACGACTTCCGGGAGGTTCTCCCGCTGAGGGTTCTCGCTCTTGTCCTCGGTTCTCTTGCGGATGCCCCAGGAACCCGAACACGCCACAACTGATTTCGGGAGTTTCCGGAGCCGCCTAAGGGAAGTACACCCGTTCACGAAGATTCGGTCCAAGTCTAGAACCTCCTCCGCAGTTTCGACGTGATTGGCGAGTCGTCTTCCCGAGTTGTACTGGGTGGCATCAAACGCAACCGAAGCACCGAGTTCCTCAACGAGTTCACGACACCGCTCGAAGTGCCAGTCCTTCCACCCGAGAATCGTTGGGTAGAGCGGCATATCGATGCCGCGCTCATCGAGCAGGTCCTTCGCTGCCAACTGACGCTTCACGCCCTCGTCGATTTCCTTAACCAGCTCACGTCGATTGAGGCTGGGGTACGTAAATCGGTCTCCGACGAATGCTCCCTGCGCGATGTCCTCAAGCTCTGCCAGCCTGTCTACCACGGTCGCCGTCTCGCGTCCGAGGAGGTTCTTGTCACTCTCGAACGTCGTGATGAACAGGTCTTGCTCTGGACGAAGAAACGCCCAGCGAGGTTGATTCACGAACCACGAGGAACGCCGGAACTTGCAGGCAACGAATGGGACGTGTTCTGGATTCCGGGCGAACAGCCGCTGATGCACGCGATGGCTCGGGTGAATCTTTGCTCCGAAGTCGTGTGGAAACGGGTCGTCCGTCATGTGGTATCATAGGTGCTGTCGTTTTTCAGGGCACCTACCCCCATATAATAGAGTTGCACAAATAAGGTTTTTGGCGAGATTTGCACAAGAGGGGGTGTTGGTAGATGAGTATTACTTACACTCGCACGTTTCGGCCCGCCTAGTCTACGCGCCATCCAGAGTGCCAAAAGATTATACTCTGGAGAATACGAGTGGGCGCATATGGCCGAACAAGTTCACTATATCCCTGTCGGATTCGACTTTGAGCGGTTGATACACCCAATTTCGAAGGGAGAGATGGACGCGAGCCGAGTCGTTTTGGTCACTCATGATGGAGACCCAGACGATGACGACGCCGAGGAGGCAGCTAGGCTGGCGGGCAACATGGCGGACCAACTGAAACGTTCCTTCGACTTGCTTGATGTCGAAGTGGAGTCTGTTGAGTTGGAGGTCGACGAGCTGTACAACTACGAGCGCCTCTACCCGCTGGCCTACGACCAGTTACTGGACGAATTAGAAGCGGGCAACGAGGTTTACGTGAATATCTCCTCCATGCCCCGGACGACTGCGTTCGCCTACGCGACTGCAGCTGACTCAATCATCGCCGAATATCAACAGGAGTTGGAGGGAATCAGAGAGAGACTCCATACGTACTACGTCCCGCCAAAACGGTATCTTGTCCTCGATATGATTCAGCGGCTGAGAGAGGCCAAGGACCTCCTTGAGAATATAGGTGAGGATTTACGAGTTCATCCAGAGTACCTCAAAATCCAGGAACTGCTTGATAAAATCGATGAGAACGGTGTGACGGAAGGTGTTCGAGACCTTGGCGAGGAAATGTGCATTGAGTTTCCGTCTTCTCCAGGAAGCAACGTTGAAGATTTTGAGGGGGACGTCTTGCACTTTCTGGGGTCCGAGGGAACATTCTCGTCGACTTCGGAGCTAGCTGAACGAATGGCCACGTATCTGAATGAAGAGTACAACGAGTCATTTCGAAGCAGAGTCCAATACAACGTGTCAAATCTAGAGGAGAAAGGGTACGTTGACCGCGAGAAACATGGGAATCGACTCGAAACAGAACTATCGAAGATGGGCGAGATGTGGGTAGAAACTCATAATAGGTGAATAGGTGGCTTGTGTGGGACGTCCCTGACGGAGACCGAACTCATCATTTAATCAATTAATCGGAGATGTTCGGAACACAGTATGCTCGATGCAGTAGCCCCCTTCGAGAGCTGTGCGTGAGTTGGCAAGGCTGACGGCACCCCCTCGGTTCCACCGCATCGAGTGGTGTTTATCCCCACCTGAGCTGCCGAAATTCACGGGCGTCGAGGATGACGAAACGGGGAGTATGGACGCCCGTATTTGCGCAACTCGCGTCCCGCCGGGGAGTTCATAACGAACCGGCGGAGGAATTATCGGGGAATCTCTGGCCGCTGTGACTGCCCTGCTGTTTTCACTAACGGGCCACGTTGATACCCGTGGAATGTTGGGCACTAGAAGCCGCTAGATTCCTTTATAAGCAATAATGGCGTAAGGCATAGGAATCCCGCCGCAGTACTGCGTTCTCGCAACATAACTTAGTGGGTGGTGTGTGTGTGTGGTTGGGTGTGTAGAACAGGAAGTGGCCTCATCCATTGAGGGGGTACTAGAGTAGCCAGAACCTTTGTGGAAAGGAGACACCGCCTGTGGGTTTGGGCAGGGAGAGTGTTACGTGGGTTTCGGGGGGACATCCACGTGGTCGTACTCAGCGAAGTCGGGGTCTTCGACAATTCCCTTGAGGAACTGCCACGTTACCGCCGGCTTGAACGCTGAGCCATACTGTTCTTCAAACCATTCCCACGTCGGTTGCCATCCTTGTCGGAGATGGCGGCACGCAACACGAATCCGCTCATTGTGTGAGAGCGTGTCAATCCCTTCCTGTTCAGCTTTCCGCTGGAGGGCTTCCGCTTCGTTCGGTGGGTTTTCACGGGCAGACCAGATTGTCCGTGATTCCTCATCGGAAGTTGCCGCCCTCGATGCAGTTGTCCGCTTCGAGCTGGACGTACTGGAGCCGGATGCGCCAACATCGTACCCCTGCTCTGAGAGATAGTTGAGTGCGGCGTCTCGCCCGCCCTCATCGCTTGTGAGTGCGTGGCCAACCTCGGTGGCGTCCCACGAGGAGACACCGAAGATTCGGGAACTCCCGCTTTTCCCGCCGATGATGACGACCTTCTCCCCGGGTACGTAGTCCCACTTCCGGTAGTCCTTCTTCGACAATTGGAGCGGCGCGTGTACGTCCTGCTTCGTGAACTCATCGTTACACCCGACCGCTCCGTAGAAGTACGCCGGTATCATCGTCGCACCACCACGCTTCCTCTCTCGGGCAAACGCCCCGCCTTTCACCTGAACTGCGGCGACACTTCGAGGATTCCCGGACGCGTGGGCATACGGGGAGAACTCTTTCGCGTTGTACATCGACCACTCCGGAACGTCAGCAGGGTCGCCGGGATACGCTACCTGCTCGATGAGGGGAGTCTCGATTTCGTTCGCCGGCTCATCGCGCGTGAACTCCAAGAGCGTCTTCCTGGGGTCAAGCACCCGAAACAGATTCTGCGAGGCGTTCATATCAGGGCCGTCTGTCCCGACTGTCAGGCGTTCCTGCCCGAACACATCCCACAGCACATCCGCGTACGTTGCAGGCGTGCTTGGCGTCTCTCCGTTAGCCTCACGGAAGATGCGGTCCCTGTCCCAAGCCGGGTCGATTTCGACCTTCGGAATGCCAGTCTTCGCGTGTTCGACGCCCGGAAGCCGAAAGAGCCGTTTCCGCGAGTATAGCCCCAAGTCGAGGTCTGCTCCGGCCTCCTCGCAGTAGGACTCAGCCAATTCCTTCAGCTGCTCCCGGTCGTCTTCACCGGACACGAACCGGGGAACGTGGACGTGGATGGAACGATTCCCCGAGAAGTACAAACTGCACGTGCTGAACGGGACTTCGAGGTGGTCCTCTACGAACTCGCGGAACCACGAGAGAAGCGTTTCCGGCCCTTCTTCGTGGTATGTGTCCGACTCGATGTGGACGGGGTAGAGGACGCGGTTATCGCCCTCACATTCATCTTGAATCTCCTTCGCTATCGTGGTTGTCCCCTTCACTTCGTAGCCGCTCTCGAACTCAGATTGATGCTCGTACTGTTCTCTCGGCACCTTGTAGACAGGGCTGACAGTCGCGGCGTCATCGGGGATTGGCTCGTAAAGCGTCTGGAGCTTCGGCGCTCGATGCGCTCCCTCAGGAAAGCCGTACTGTACACACGGGAGGTCGCTATTGCTGGATGTTGTCGCTGTACTGGTCGCTGTTGACGGCGGAGATGTATCTGTACTCATAGGTCGAAGGATGGAGATAACGCTCAGCGGAACGACAATCCTCGCGCTCTATGCGGAGAACCGTGGAGATGACTACGACAGGCGCGACTGCTCGATGTAGTCTCCCGCGAAAAGCCTTCACTCTAACAAACAGGGGCCAGGGGCAAAAAGATACCGAAACCCGCGGACAGCGTCGAGGTTCCTACGAGAGAATTAAAGAAATACAGGGTGGTTTTCGGAGGTCAAACCCCGGGGGTCACGTCCGAAGATGTGTTCAAACCGTGGTCGCTACTCCATCCCGAACTCCTCGCGACGGAGTTGCCGTTTCTCGCGCTCCGTCCGAGCGTCATAGTGTTTCTCCAGCGTCTTCACGGAGACGTTCATCCGGTCAGCGAGGAGTTCCTTGCTGTGTCCCTCGTTGAGCCAGTGCGTAATCGCTCCGCGCCGTATCGGATGGGGGGAGACTGATGACGGACACTTTGACGCCATATCGTATCGCTGAGCGGCTTCACACTCAGATTGTTCTCGCCCGTGGGGGCAGTCTCCAGTAGTATGGCAAGGCCGAGTTACACGGTTGATGTGCATTCGGAGATTCGACCGAACGGTTCGCCCCTTCGATGAAGCGAACAGCGGTTCGCGTTCGTACTCGTCGGTCGTGTCCTTGCGGTGAATCTGGATGTAGTCATCGAGGACTTCGCACACCCACGGATGAAGATTCACTTCCCGTTCTGCACGACTCCCATTCTTCAGGGGAGTATCCTGCTCTGGTCGATGACGTATCTCTACGTACTGGCCTTCTGGATGGTAGTCATCCACGTCGATTGCGCGTGCCGTCCCGATACGGAAGCCTGTGTCCCACAGTAGAGCAAACAGGGCGTGGCGAAGGGTCGCGTACTCGAATCGCTCCAAGTAGTCGAGAATCTGGTCCGCACGTTCAGCGTCGATTTTCGTGTCCCGCGCATCGTCATCCGGTTCGGGAAGAATCATATTCTCGACCACACCGGAATCGACCAAGTCCATCGACCGACACCATTTCAGGAATACGCGGAGGGTGCAGAGGTTCTTGTAGAGCGTGACCTCGTTGATGCCGCCGACCTCGCGGCGGAATATTTTGAAGTCGTGGATGTGGAAGCCATCGAGGTCGCAGATGTTGTCTAATCCTTCCTGCTCGCAGAACTCCAAGAATGCGTTGAGTGTGCAGGCGTGGTTGTAGTGGGTTGACTCTGAGACTTCGGGCTTCCGTTCTTTCAGATACCGTTCTACGGCGCGTTCGGGCTTCATTTGGCGACTCATTGTAGTCTCCGAAGCCGACTCACGCCGGGTGGTACAGCTGGGGTATGACCACACGCTTCACCGCTTTGCGGTGCGGTTAGCCGAGGGCGGTGAAACCGCCCGAAGGCGTGCAGGTCGGCGGTTCGAATCCGCCCCGACCCACTTCTACCGAAGCAACGACCGCGAGCGACCAGCGCGTCCCCCGCGCGTTCGCGGGTGCGTGCGGTCGGACGGCGTCGAGTCCTGCCAGTCCGCGCAGCGAAGCGAGTACGTCCGGGTTCGGCTCAACTCCGGCCCGACCGACCGACCAGTGCGGCGGAACGCAATCGGTGATCGGTGGCCGGCCTCGGCTGCGCGGGACGAGACATCCCCGACTGGGAGTGCCTCAGTCGGTCCGGACGACGAGAAGGGGCCGCTGCCACACCTATCGATGGAACCAAATCCGCAGAACGAGATATCCGGTCAGATACGGGAATGCGGGTGATAATCGCCGGTGCAGGTCAGGTGGGCACCAGGGTCGCGGCGGAACTCGATGCGGACCACGACGTCGTGATGATCGACATCGATGCCGGTCGAATCGACGGACTCAGCTACGACCTCGACGTCCTCACGGTCACCGGGGATAGTTCGGCCATCGACACGCTCCGAGAGGCCGGCATCGAGGACGCCGACATTCTCATTGCGAGCACCGACAGCGACGAGATAAACATCATCACGTGCGGTACAGCGAAGGCACTCGCGGACGTGACGACAGTCGCCCGGGTCAAAGACGTGAAGTACATCGACACCTGGGACCAGGCCGAGAACGTCTTCGACGTCGACTTCATGGTCGGAACGAACCTGTTGACCGTCGCCGCCGCCGCCGGCGGGACCGGTCTCTCGGCCGCGCGCGACTTCGACGTGTTCGCCGGCGGGATGGTCCAGATGGCCGAGTTCGAAGTCGGAGCTGACAGTCCGCTCGTGGGCCAATCGGTACGCGAGGCCGACCAGTTCGACGCGCTCACCTTCGCCGCGGTCCTCCGAGACGGGACGACTGTCGTCCCGACCGGCGAGACACGTATTCAGGCCGGGGACGACGTGGTCGTCGTGGGGCCACCCGAGTCGGTACACGTCTTCGGAACCGAACTGGCTCCCAGGGGGTCCGACCGCAA
>JGI12449J12846_1000544_pt1 | contig 11519 bp, 10 predicted proteins | sample 23E2SouthBayCA_FD_12846 | JGI IMG/M metagenome (IMG submission 12846) | reverse complement strand
CGACTACGTCACCGTCGACGGGACCCGCGCCTACCGCATCTCGGACGAGGTTTGTGATGAACTCCTCTCGGAGTTCGGGTTCGAAGGAGACACCGCGGCCGGCGTCAGGCTCGCACACACTGAGCAGGCGAAGCTCCTGTTCGCCAAATCCGTCCGCGGGGACGACAACTTCGACGCCGACGAGTGTGGCATCGTTATCGGTATCGACACGGCCGAACAGTTCTGAGTGCCTCTCCGATTCTCGCCGACGAAAATGCGGGTGCATAGCTTATGTAGGAGGGCACACAACTGAGCGGCAACGCTGGTCCTAACGAATGAGTCTGATGATAGATATTCGGAAGCTCGGGTTGTTCAATCAGATGGCTAAAGAGGCGGTAACACCGTTGCGAACCACCTTAGCCAGATGACTGGGATGGAGACGGAGATGGAGATCACGAAGATCAACTTCATCGATATCCCGGATATCAAAACACACGTCGGCGACGAGAAGCAGATCGGTATCAGTATCGAAATGGTGGAAAAGCCCCACGGGCACATCCTGTTCCTGTTCAACGCCGCCAGTGCAAAGGACCTCGCCACCGGGATGATCGGCGATATGGGCGAGACGGACCCCAACGCGAACGGCTTCACCGACATGGAACGCTCGGCGATTCAGGAGATCGGCAACATCATGACCAGCGGCTTCATCGACGGCTGGGCAAACGTTCTCGATACCACCATCGACATCTCCACGCCGAACTTCACGTTCGGCCCGGGGAGCGGGATGGTGGACCAGCTCGTCGGCGACCGGGACAACGAGATGGCGCTGATGTTCGACTCCCGCGTCCACGCACTGGAGTCCGACATCAACGTGAAGGTGTACACATTTCCGGAACTCGAAGAGCTGGTCGACCTGATGCAGGAAATCGAAGTGTAAGCGGTCCGAACTTATTCTGGCGGCGGGAACTGCGGATGAACTCCTTGTCCCTCATGAAAGATTTAGCAGTGTTTCTTGTACCGTGGGCCCTTGCGTCATGATATGCCAGGAGGTAGCCCGCAAACTCTACGACCGTTCTTGTGGCGTGCAGAAACACTGTATCCGGACACAGAGGTCGTCTCTCGTACCCACGAGGGCATCGTCCGCCACGACTACGCCGAATATGCCGAACGGACGGCACAGTTAGCGAACGCGATCGAAGAAGCCGGCTACGGCGACGGTGAACGGCTCGGGACGTTCTGCTGGAACCACAGCCGTCACTTCGAGACGTACTTCGGGGTACCCGGAACCGGTGCGCAGCTACACACTATCAATCCGCTCCTGCCCGACGAACACATCCAGTATATCGTCAGCGACGCACAGGACGAACTCATTTTCGTCGACGAATCGCTCCTGCCGAAACTCGAAGGCGCTGCAACAGCGGACCCAGAGTCCTTCGAAACGGTCGAGCAGTTCATCGTAATGAGCGACTCCGTCCCGGAGACAGAGCTTGATGCCGTTGCCTACGAGTCGTTCATCGCCGACCAGCCGACGGAGTACGACTGGCCCGAGCTGGAGGAGGACCGCGCTGCCGGCCTCTGTTACACGTCCGGCACGACCGGGCGACCAAAAGGCGTCGAGTACACCCAGCAAATGCTGTGGAGCCACACGATGGCGATTCAATCGCCACAGGGAATTCCACTCGACGACGACGACGTGATGATGCCCGTCGTCCCGATGTTCCACGTCAACGCGTGGGGTCTCCCATTCTCAGCAACTGCCGGCGGGGCCAAACACGTCTACCCCGGCCCACAGCCGGAACCGGCGGACCTCGCGAAGCTCATCGAAGAAGAGGACGTCACCGTCACCGCCGGTGTCCCGACCGTCTGGCTGGGACTGATGGAGTACATCAAAGAGAACGACGTTGACCTCTCATCCCTTGAGCGCCTCATCGTCGGCGGAAGCGCCGCACCGGAAGCGATGATCCGGTTCTTCGACGACCGCGACGTGGAACTCGTCCACGCCTGGGGAATGACCGAGACGGCCCCGGTGGGTGCCGTGGCGTCCCTGCGGAGCGACCTGGAGGACGCCGACTACCAGACGCAACTGGACAAGCGCTCGAAACAGGGACTTATCACTCCCGGGCTGGAGTTCCGTGTCATCGACGACAACGGCGACGAGGTCCCACATAACGGCGAGGACTTCGGCGAACTCCACATCCGCGGGCCGTGGGTGACGACAGAGTACTTCAAGCGGCCGGAAGCGAACGAACAGGAGTTCGAGGACGGCTATCTGAAGACTGGTGACGTGGTGTCCGTCGATGAGGACGGCTACATCAAGATCGTCGACCGAGCAAAAGACGTTATCAAGAGCGGCGGAGAGTGGATCTCTTCGCTCGAACTGGAAAACGAACTGATCGCCCACGACGACGTGAACGAAGCGGCAGTCATCGGTGTCCCGCACGAGCGCTGGCAGGAACGCCCACTTGCGATGATCGTTCCGACGGCCGATGCCGACGAGGAGACGCTTGGTGATGAACTCCGTGAGTACATCCTCGAGTCCTACCCCAAGTGGTGGGTCCCGGACAACTTCGTCACCATCGACGAGGTTCCGAAGACGGCAACCGGAAAGTTCGACAAAAAGTCGCTCCGTGACGAGTACGCCGACGAATCGCTCGTCGAAGGTCGCGTCCCCGACGACGCCGCGCCGGAATAGGGGAGTTGGCGCGTTTTCAGCCGCTCAGTAGCGTTACTGGACGCCAGTGACGAGATTCCGGACTTCGGTCCGATAGGTTTCGGGCTGGAGTCCGAGGTCGACATCGACGGTGACTGTGATGCCGTCGCTCAGGTCGTTTTCGACGACCTGCTCGAAGTTCTGTGCCGGGTACGCGCCCCCGGAAATGACGACGAAGTCGCCGTGGTGCCAGACGGCGAACATCGCCGAGATGTCGATGTCGCTGGCTGGTATCTCGACGGCCTCGTCCTCGGTCACGTCGAAGGAAATCCCCTCGAATGGGTACACGGCGGACAGTTCCACCGTCTCAGCTGTCTCTCCGGTGTCGATATCGATTGTCCCCTCGCCGGATTTCTCGATGTCGGTCAGCCCCTGCGCTTCCATCTGCTGTTCGAAGCTGTCGCGGGCGTTTGTTTTGACTTCCGCCAGCAGTTCCTCGCGCCCCACGCCAGCCGGAAGATTGTCCAGATTGGGGCTGAAATCCACTCGGGTGGCGAAAAACACGGAGAGTGCAGTCTGAACCTGGTCAAGAGTACGGTCGGCGACACGCTCCTGTAGCTGTTCGTCGACGTACTGAACCGTACTGGAGACGGCCTCGACCGAAACCGGGCCGTAGCTCCGGTCGAATACTGTTTCCGAGGACTGGGCCGTTTGCGTCCAGCCACCGTCGTTCAGTTGCGCTGTCGGAACGTCCGGTGGCGGTGCCTCGGCTGCGGCCAGAAACGAACACCCCGCAAGCCCGGCAGTTCCAAGGGTGGCTCCGGCGAGCAAGTAGTCTCGACGATTCATGTCAGAGGAAGGCTACAGCCATGGAAAAGCGTGCTGGCCGATTATCAGGAGTTTCCCAGAAACAACTACGACGGTGTTTGGCAGAGTTCCACGGAGTATATGAGTACACAAACCATGATAATCTCTATGGACCTGCTATCCGAGAAACTCGTTCCGGAGCACGCACACGAGGTCAAGGAGGAGGCTCGGGAGTTCGCCGCGGAGCACATCGAGCCAGTCGCGGGTGAGTACTACGCGTCCGGGGAGTACCCCTGGGACGTGCTCGAAGCGGCGACGGAGGCCGGGCTCGTCGCACAGGATATCGGCGAAGAGTGGGGCGGGAGCGGCTACGACCTCCAACAGATGCTTGCGATGGCAGAGGAGCTGTACAAAGCCGACGCAGGAATCGCGCTGACGATCCAGCTCGCCAGCTTCGGGGCAGAAATCGTCGAGGACCACGGCGCGGACTGGCAGAAAGAGGAGTTCCTCAAGCCCGTCGCTGCCGGCGACCAGCTTACCGGTCTCGCCGTCTCTGAACCGGAAACGGGGAGCGACCTTGCTGGGATGACGACGGCCGCTGAGAAAGATGGTGACGAGTGGGTAATTAACGGCGAAAAATACTGGATCGGCAACGGTGTCGAGGCGGACTGGGTGACGCTGTACGCCAAGACCGGTGACGACCCGAACGACCGCTACGGGAACTACTCGATGTTTATCGTCCCGACGGACGCCGACGGCTACCACGCCGAGCACATCCCCGAGAAGATGGGCTTCCGGGCGTCCAAGCAGGCCCACATCGTGCTTGACGACTGCCGGATTCCGGAGGAGAATCTGGTCGGCGTCGAAGGGGCCGGCTTCTATATGCTCGCCGAGTTCTTCAATCACGGCCGCGTCGTCGTCGGCGGACACGGTCTCGGGCTGGCCGCCGCAGCCATCGAGGAAGCCTGGGAGTTCGTCCATGACCGCGAAGCCTTCGGCAAGACCGTCGACGAGTTCCAGGCGGTCCAGCACAAACTGGCCGATATGCAACTCAGCCTCCAGTCCGCCCGGACCCTCACCTGGCACGCGGCTGAACGCGTCGCCAATCAGGAGAACTCCGGCTACTGGGCCGCACTAGCAAAGACCAACGCGACCGAAGCCGCAATGGACTGTGCGGAGAAGGGGATGCAACTTCACGGTGGGCGGTCCGTGCTGACGGAGAACCGCATTTCCCGCGTGTATCGCGATGTTCGGATTCCGGTTATCTACGAGGGAGCCAACGACATCCAGCGGAACCTCATCTACAAGCAGGCTCCGATGTAACGGAGAGAGTAGCGGTCACTGTCGATTGATTGCGTCGCAAACGGCGTGTTTTTCGCGGGAACACCACCCTTCGAGTGTTCTTTAGAGGAGCGTTGCTGGCCAGCTATCACTCCAGCGGCTGTTCACGACTGGACAGCCTGTACAGCCCGGATATACCAACCAGACAGGGATTACGCTACTGTACGAAGTCCATGCGAGTGATACTGAGTCGGTACACCACCCTACAAGTGTTCTGACATCACCAGACAGTTGACCCGACACCACCATACAAGTGTTCTATCACCACCCTGCGAGTGTTTCCAGTTCGACTACAGCCAGACCAGAATGGTGAACACGTGTTCACACACCACCCTGCAAGTGTTCGCACGGAAGGTGTGCAAGCGTCTGAATCTACGAAAACACCACGCTGCAAGTGTTTTTGTGGCGTTGTTCCGAGTTCCGATTCGCCCTTGCACACCACCGTGCAAGTGTTTCACGTACTGCTTGAGATGTGTGAGAGTATGCTGAGACACCACCCTGCAAGTGTTCCAAAAGGCCGTTTGGGCGGTTTTCCCGTCGGATCGGGTTCACACCACCCTGCAAGTGTTTTCGAAACGGAATACGTAGGGTCGTGTGGAACCGGACGGACACACCGGTCTGCAAGTGTTCTACACACTGCAGCGGGGAACAGATACCAGATAACCGTCTGTTTGCACCCCCTTTCACTGTCTACTGTGGGGACACACACCACCCTGCAACTGTTCTGGACGCCACAATAGTTAGACCGCCGCTGAACACACACACACACACCACCGTGCAAGTGTTCTGCCGTGTGAGCCGACGGGGGGTGGCTACGTGAACTGCCAGAGGTTCTGTTGCTCGTCGTCAGTAGTGTCCGGTGCCTCGAACTCAGTCGCCTCGTCTTCCAGATAATGTTCGAGAATCCCGTTGACGTTACTCGGCACAGCATCGCTGTAGGAGGACTGGAGTGCAGCGTTGATGATGTCGGTCGGGTCATCAGTGACTTCATAAATATACTTGCGTCCGCCCTTGCGGCCAAGGTTGCGTTCCGCAGAACGGACCAGTCCCTGCATTGAGAGCTGGTCAAGGAACTCGTATATCTTCCGCTCGGATTTCACGCGGCGACCGCTCGACTCCGCGATAGAGGAATAGAGATTGTAGATCCGTTTTGTCGACGCCTCGTGTTTCGGCTCGATAAGTGCAAGCGTCGTGGCAAGATAGGTCAATGCTTGTTGTGAACTCAGATCGTGCTCGAAGTAATCCAGCAGTTCATCGGTTTCGATGGTGTCCGTCGCCCGCCGTGTATGTGCCTCCGTTACACCCTCTGCACCCTCCATCCGCGCGTACTCCCCGGCCTTTTCGAGGATTCGGAGTCCCTGCCGAACGTCACCGCGTTCCTGTGCAGAGAAGGCTGCTGCCAGCGGGACGACATCTTCGCCGAGCACGTCCTCCCGGAACGCGATGTCGGCGTAGTAGCCAAGAATATCTCGAAGTTCAGTCGCGTCATATGGGCCGAACTTGATCTCTCGCTCCCCCAGCGTCGATTTCACCTTGGGTTCCAGCACGTCGACGAACTTGAGGTCGTTTGAGATACCGATAAGTCCAACCTTCGCATCGGTGATCGGCGTGTTCTCGTTCGCTTCGGCCCGCGGCAGTTCGTAGAGAAAGTCGTTCCGTGCATCCGCAGGAATGTTGTCGATCTCGTCCAGAATGATAAGCACGTTCCCGCCCACAGCCTCTATCTCTTCGTAGAGGAACTCGAAGACGCTGTCAGTGCTGTAGCCGCTCTCCGGGAGCTGGTTCTCGGGATCCCGGAACTCGTTGACGAGCGTATTTACCAGTGCATACGCCGACCGGTAGTTCCGGCAGTTAATCGGACCGACAACGGTGAGCGGGATATCCTCAGCCTCGGCTTTCTCTTCGAGTTTGTCTCGTACCCACTTTGTAACAGCAGTTTTGCCGACTCCTGTTGGACCATAGACGAAGACGTTGTTGGGGTCGTGGCCGACAATGACATCCTGAAGTGCGTTGATGTAGAATTCGATTTCCTCGTCGCGGTGAAAGATCGTATCTGGCGTGAACGTGTCTTTTTTCAGCGGTTGTTTTCGTTCGAAGATCGAATCAGTCCCGTCGAACGGGTTCTCGTTCACGTCGACCATCGTATTCCACCTTTTGAGTGGCTCTATATAAAACCAGTGACCACCGTTCAAGTGTTTCAAGTGTTTTCACGCCGAACAGTCACACACCACCCTGCAAGTGTTTCTCCGCTCCCACTCGAAAACAGTTACGAGCGGCCTGCTACACCGATACCTGACTTAACACACTTGATTCCTGCGATTCTTCATTCTCTAGTCAATGACTAGATATGGAACTAGATATTGTTTTTATATCTTATGGTATATGCAATATAGTCTGGTTACTGTTGAATAGCACAGTCTATAGAATCTACGTCGGAAGGGGTCTGTAACGGCTAAATCTATGTATTCAGGTACAGTACCGACCACACAGTCTCGGCGAGACAGAACAATCTCCACTCTATTTAAATATAGTGACGTGGTTCCGCCACTCCCCGCCCCCACCCCCTGCAAACCCCGAGAACACTTGCAGGGTGGTGTGTGTGGGTCCCGCTCTGTCACGAATATTTTGGCAGAAATCTCACTCAATGTCCACATGGCATGAAACCCCATTCCACAGCGAAATGCGGCTGGTGCACCGAGCCAGCCCACTGCGCACGGCATCGTCTTTACTTTGTGACAGGCCGTAGACACTGTATGGACGACCTCACAGTGACATTCATCGACCGGGGCCGCGTACAGGCTGACCGAAACTTCGTCGTTGACGGCCACAGCGTCGCGACAGCCTCTCACCGTGACCCGGAGCACGAGTACGAAACGTACGTTGTATGGAACCTCATCATCGAGACGCCCGAGCTAACCGTCCTCTGGGACACCGGCTCTCACCCAGAGGCCGGCGACGGGTACTGGCCGACGCCGCTGTACGAGGCGTTCGCACACATCGATGCCGCCGCATACCCTGCCGGCAGATCTCGAAGATGCGGGCTACAGCATCGACGAGATCGATGCCGTCGTGATGAGCCACCTGCATCTGGACCACGCTGGCGGCCTGCGCAATTTCGCGGGAACGGACGTGCCGATCTACGTCCACCGCGAGGAACTCCCATACGCGTACTACAGCGCCAACACGGACGACGGTTCTATCGCTTACCTCGCCAGCGATTTCGACCGCGACCTGAACTGGGAGATCGTTCACGGCGACAGCTATCACCTCACCGATGGTATCGAACTGCTTCACCTCCCTGGCCACACCCCAGGGCTCATGGGTGCATTCATCGACCGCCCGGACCAGTCGCTCCTCGTCGTCGGCGACGAAGCCTACGTTGAGGCGAACTACGCGGGCCAACCAATGGCGACAAGCCTCCTGTGGAACAACGGCGCGTGGAAGGAGAGCCTCGAACGGTGCCGCGACCGCCAGCGGGCCACGGGGGCTGAAGTCCTACTCGGTCACGACCTCGCGGTGTTTGAGGACGTAGCCGGGGCGACAGACTGAGACGCGGTTCGTTGGGTCAGTCCGAGACAACGACGAGCGTTCGGCGCTCGCCGTCTTCAGTTGCCACGATCCACCGGTTATCGTGCCGCTCAACGACTGCCCACACGCCGAAAAACAGGTGTAACTCCAGTTCGAGACCGTTGACGCGTTCGCCAGTCTCTTCGATACGGAACTCCCGGGACGCAGCAACGTTCGTCATGTCACAGACGAGATGGCAGCCAACGGCGTGCCGTGGCAGTGGCCGCGTTGGCCCGTTTGCGCGCGGCTGTCACTGTTCGAGATAGCCGTACGTCTCCTCCAGATAGTCGATGATCCAGTCGACCGTCGACTCGTCGTAGGTCCAGAAGCCGTAGAACTCGCGCGGTTCGCGCTCCTCGGCCAACAGGGCGCATTTCTGGGTCGGGTCACCCCCGCCATCGAACACGACGAACCACGAGTCGGCGATCTCGTTTGACCGTTCCAGATGCAGCGAGAACGTACTGTACTCGGGCGGTTCGACGTCAGGGACGGCATAGGCGTGAACATCCACGTCGGTCTCACCCAGTCGTTCATAGAGGTCGAGTTCGCCCTGAAGCGTCGAGAGTGTCTGAAAGCCGGCGTGCAGGGTTCCCTGTCCCACTCGCCATGCGCGATCCTCTATTTCGCGCGATGCGGCGGTCATCCGTTGAATCGACCACGAGGTGAACATGGTCTCATCAAGGTGGTCGAGAATCGACACGTACGGGCTGTTGTCACGCGTGATGTACTGTCGACCTTCGTTGAGCGCGTCCGTGAACGAGTTGAGGCTCGCGGCCGCGATCACCTCTGTGTCCTCGCTGAGGGTGATAAACTCGCCCGGTCGTCCGCTCTCGGTCTGCTCGGTCTGAACGTGGACGTTACGGTCCGCGAAGCGCTCGCGAAGGTCCTCGGCCGCTGTCGGCCCGGCGTTAAAGATAGTCAGCGTCTTCTGATGGTCCTCGACGCCGGTGATGAGTTCCGTTAACGACATCTTCGACTGTACATCGGTATTCACCGTGTTAGTCGTTGCGGGAGGGAGTTACGCGACTTACTAGTAGCGGCTGACACGTGTGGGTTAGCTGAATATATCGACCCTGTGAATCTGTCCCACTAGTGACGAACCCCCATTTCGAAAACGGCAATCTGAGGTGCCTGAGCCGAAAGATAACGATTAATGAGTGGTGACATAGTGGAAAATCTTTAGTCATGGCCCCCCAACGGAATGATACGGCACCAGAGCTGGGGCCGAGGATTTCACCATGACAGACAACGAACTAATCTGGCGAATCGCCGGTGGTTCCGGTGACGGAATCGACTCGACAAGCCAGAACTTCGCGAAGGCCTTGATGTGGTCGGGGCTGAACGTGTTCACACACCGCCATTACCCGTCGCGTATCCGCGGCGGCCACACGTACGTAGAAGTACGTGCGAAAGACGAACCGGTACAGTCCCGCGGGGACGGCTACAACTTCCTGCTGGCCCTGGGTGACTCCTTCGCCCGCAACCCACAGGAAGAGGCCTACTACGGCAAAGAAGAGCTGAAACCGCTGTACGAGAACTTCGACGACCTCCGAGAAGGCGGCGTTCTCCTCTACGACGAGGGGCTGCTCGACGACGAGGATGTCGACGAAATCGGTCTCGAAGAGGCTGCCGAGGAGAACAACTGGCACGTCGTCCCGATGGACCTCCGCGGCATCGCCAAGGAGCACGGCCGCGAGATTATGCGGAACACGGCCGGTATCGGCGCGACAGCGGCGATTCTCGATATCAGCACCGACGAGTTCGAGAAACTCATCACACAGAATATGAGCGGCGACATGCAGGAGGCGAACCTTAACGTCCTGCACGACGCCTACGAAGCCGCCAGCGAACTCGATGTCGACCACGACATCGAGGTCCCCGAGGGCTCCCACGACGAGGAGCAGGTCATTCTCTCGGGCTCGAACGCCATCTCCTACGGCGCAATCGACGAGGGCTGTCGTTTCATCTCGGGCTACCCCATGACTCCGTGGACCGACGTGTTCACGATCATGTCACAGCATCTGCCCGAGTTCGGCGGCATCTCCGAACAGGTCGAAGACGAGATCGCGGCCGCCGCGCTGGCGCTCGGTGCATCCCACGCTGGCGTGAAAGCCATGTCCGGGTCCTCCGGCGGTGGCTTCGCGCTGATGTCCGAACCGCTCGGACTGGCAGAGATGACCGAGACGCCTATCGTGCTGGTCGAAGCGATGCGGGCCGGCCCCTCGACGGGGATGCCGACCAAGCCCGAGCAGGCTGATCTTGAGCACGTCCTGTACACCTCACAGGGCGACTCCGCCCGCGTCGTGTTCGCACCGGCGAACATCCGCGAGTGTTACACGCAGACCCGCTCGGCGTTCCGCATCGCCTACGAGTACCAGATCCCGGTCATCGTTATCTACGACCAGAAGATTCAGGGCGAACTCCGAAACCTCCCGGCCAGCCACTTCGACGAGGAGCCAAACGCCGATCCCGGCTCGGTCCTCACCGAAGAGGAGATTCAGGACGCCGCACACCACTCCTCCGGGAAGTTCCAGCGGTTCCTCCACGAGCCCGAGGACGGCTCGAACGTCAGCCCGCGCTCCGTGCCGGGCCAGAAGGACGGCCGCTTCCTCGCGACAGGCAACGAGCACAACCCATCGGGCCACATCAGCGAGGACCCCGAGAACCGCATCGCCCAGATGAACCGTCGGCTCAACAAGCTCGACGACATCCGTGCTGATCTGGACGAGAACACGTCCCACCAGACTTACCACGGACCCGAGGAAGCCGACTACGGCATCCTCGTGTGGGGCAGCCAGCAGGGGACCGTCTTCGAGGCCGTCGACCGACTCAACGAGAACGGCCACTCCGTGAAGGCGCTTGGCGTCTCCGACATGGCTCCGTACCCGAAGGAGGAAGTCTCCGAGTGGCTCGAATCAGTCGACGAGGCGCTCGTCGTCGAGATGAACGCCACGGCCCAGTTCCGCGGCCTAACTCAGAAGGAACTCGGCAAGTACGGCGATAAGATGTCGAGCCTCCTGAAGTACAACGGCAACCCATTCGAGCCCGCCGAGATCGTCGACGGGTTCGAGTCCAGCATCGACGGCGAGGAACTCGCCGCGAGCAACATGAAGTACGTACCCGCGGCAGGTGACTAACCTATGAGTGCATTCTCAGCAATCAACGAAGAACGCGA
>JGI12449J12846_1000516_pt1 | contig 11850 bp, 5 predicted proteins | sample 23E2SouthBayCA_FD_12846 | JGI IMG/M metagenome (IMG submission 12846) | reverse complement strand
GCAGCAAGACCTGTCACGTACGTCTTGGCGTGACGTGTCTGGTGATACGACAACGAATCGAACTCGTCCAGTGGGTCAGTACACGAGAGGAAGTCCGTTATTGGCAGCATCGGCCGTTAGACGGCATACATCGTGCGCCGAATTAAACGTGCAGAGCCGAGCAGATAGTAGAACCAGTGGAATCACCGGGCAGCTCGAAGAGAGAATCTAGTCGTCAGGTACAACGGATATCGCGGCCGGTATCGTGTTGTGTCAAAAGCGACAATGGGGTGGACGAATCGCAAACTGCGGGCTGTCGGATGTGCACTTACCTGGAAGTGTGTTTCACCGCTACTGCGCGGTTAGGTAGAATATAAATAGCTATTACACTTACTTAATTGGTATGTTAGACGCGAGTTCGACTGATTCTGGGGTGGGCTGCTCGTATGAATGGTAGCGCACGCGGAGGCCTGTGCCCGGACCCTGACGACGACGAAGGGTTGATTGTGAGTGACTCTGATGGCATGATTGTCGACGTAACCGAACCCCTTCCCCGGGTGACCGGCTACTCGAAATCGGAGTTACTTGGGATGGAGACGGCTGCCCTGTTCTGGCTTCGAGACGGTGACAACCACAGCGGACATACCCGGGCTCCGGTATCTGAGACGGAGGGCCGCTCTCACGGACTTCTCGAGTGCGCAGATGGATCACGAATCACCGTCGAACAACGGAGCTACACGGTTCGCCCGGAGGCAGAAACACACGTCTGCACGACGGTGCTGTTTCCGGGTGACGGCGAGGCGGCGGCGTCAGCGACGAGCCGTGACGAGCCGCCGATGTCTACAGTGGACGCCCTCAGCCGACTACAACGAACGGCCATGGACGACGACAGCGTCGAAGACACTGTGGAGCGACTGCTCGCGCTGGGCTGTGAGTACCTCGGAGCGAGCGCCGGTGCGGTCGCACGTGTCGACGACGACACGTACGTTGTCGAGCACACCACCGGCGAGACTGACGTGTACGAGCAGGGACGGGCCGTGCCATTTGAAGAAACTATTATTGACGAGCACGTCACCGGGGGTGCATCTGAGCGGCGCGCGTTCACCGTCGCCAAGGGCCAGCGTGAGTCCCCCGATTCGGACGTGCGTGGAGCGACTATGTGTGTGCCCGTCATCGTCGGAGATGACAACTATGGCGTCGTCGAGTTCACCGGACCGGCCACACGCGAGCGGCCGTTCGGCCAGCGGGAACGGGAGTTCGTCGAACTCCTCGCGCAGTGGCTCGGAAACGAACTCGGGCGTCGTCGCCGAGTCGAGGACTTGGAGCGGTACGAAAGCATTGTCGAGGCTGTCGACGACCCCATGTACGCGCTCGACACCGACGGGTGCTTCACCTTCGTCAACGACGCCGCGAAACGCGAGTTCGGCTACGGCGAGGAGATCATCGGCGAACACGTTTCCATCGGGATGGAAGCAGCGGACATCGAACGGATTCAGGGACAGATCAAGAAACTGCTTGGCACGGATGAGCGGTCGGCCACTGCCGAGTTCGAACTGCAGGTAGAAGACGGAGAGCGTCGTATCGTGGAGAACCGCCTCGCCCTGATCGGGGACGACGAGTTCCGCGGGACTGCAGGGGTCCTCCGGGATGTCACTGCTCGACAGGAGCGCAAGCGCGAACTCGAACAGTACGAGACGGTCGCGCAAACTGCTTCGGACGTAATCATCACAATCGACACGGACAGCGTCGTCCAGAACGTGAACCCCGCCGTGTCGGCCGTCTTCGGGTACGAACCCGAAGAACTGATTGGTCAGCCGATGACAGCCCTGATTCCCGAGCGGTTACGGGCCGGCCACGCCGCCGGCATCAGTCGCTATCTCAGTACCGGCGAGCGGGCGCTGGACTGGGAGTACATCGAAATTCCTGGCTGCCGCGCCGACGGGACGGAAGTCCCCCTCGGTGTCTCCTTCAGCGAATACGAGTTCCAGGGCGAGCAGTACTTCACCGGTATCATCAGGGACATCAGCGAGCGAAAGGAGAGCGAGCGCGAACTCGAATCATTCCAGCGGGCGATCGAGGAGGCGGCCGACGGCGTGGCGATTCTGGCGGACGGCGAGTACGAGTACGTCGACCAGACCCACGTCGACATGTACGGCTTCGACGAAAAAGACCAGTTGCTCGGCGAGTCGTGGCGGAAACTGTACGACGACGAGGAGACGGCCCGCCTCGAAGCGGAGGCCTCCCCGGCGCTCGAAGCCGACGGCCACTGGCAGGGAATGGTAACTGGAACACGGCCGGACGAGTCGACGTTCCCGGCCGAACTATCTCTGACCATCATCGACGATGGCAGGCTCGTCTGTACGGTCCGTGACGAGACTGAGCGCAAGGCTCGGGAACGCGAACTCGCATTGAAAAACCGAGCGATGGACGAGGCTACCGTCGGCATCCAGATCACCGACCCGACACAGGCAGACAACCCGCTGGTCTACGTCAACGACGGCTTTGAGCGGATGACCGGCTACACTGCTGAGGACGCCCTCGGTCGGAATCCACGATTCCTCCAGGGTGCGGACACCGACCCCGAGCAGGTGGCACGACTCCGGGAGGCAATCGATGCAGACGAGCCGGTCTCGGTCGAACTGAAGAACTACCGCAAGGACGGGACGCCATACTGGGCACGGCTCTCTATTACGCCGGTGACTGGCGAGAACGGAACGGTGACGAACTACGTCGGCATTCAACAGGATGTCACCGAGCGGAGAGAGCGAAAACGGCAGGCAGATGCGCGGGTCGACTTCCTCGAACGCATGTACGAGGTGACGACTGATCCGGAGACAGGATTCGAAGAGAAGATTTCCGGTCTGTTGGAAGCAGGGTGTGAGCATCTGGACCTTTCGTACGGGTACTTGAGCCGCATCGACATGGACGACGACCCAACCCCCGGAATCCATGTTATCAGCGCAGTCGGCTCTCACGAACGCATCCAGCCGGGCAAATCGGGGCTGCTCTCGGAGTCGTACTGTCATCGGACAATCGACCATGAGGGTGCGCTGGCACTCACAGACGCTGCCGAGAGCGAGTTGATAAGCGACGTAGCGTACGAGACCTTCGGACTCGATACGTATATCGGGGGGAACGTCGTTGCCGGCGACGAACTGTACGGGACATTGTGTTTCGCCTCGAACGAGTCACGAGACGCTTTGTTCGGGCAGTTCGAGCGCTCGCTCGTCAGTCTGCTCGGCCGATGGGTGGGCTACGAAATCGAGCAGCGTGACGCTCGCGAGAAACTGCGTCAACAGCAGGAGCGACTCGAACTGACGCTGTCGGGAACGAATACCGGAATCACGGAGTGGAACTTGGAGACGGACGCGTTGAACTCGGACGATACCTTCATCGACCTTGTCGGCCAAGACGTAGACACTGCCGAGGAGTATTTCGAGTGCGTCATCCACCCTGACGACAGAAAACACGTCCGGGAGACGCTGGAAGCGAACCTTGCTGCGAGAGCGCCGACCAAAATCGAGTACCGCGTACAAACCGACGACGACGACACGCGATGGCTGCAGAGCCGGGCGGTCCCGACCTACGACGACGACGGGAATCAGGAGAGCGTGCTCGCTATCGTAACGGACATTTCGACGCGAAAAGCCAAAGAATGCGAGCGGCAACGCAACGAGCGACGGTTCAAGTCGTTGTTCGCGGACCCGGGGATGCTCGTCGGGTTGCTCGACACCGACGGCACGCTCTTGGAGATAAACGAGACGGCACTGAAGTACGTCGAGCAGACGGCAGCGGAACTGGCGGGCCAACCGTTCCCGGAGACCCCGTGGTGGAGCCACTCCGAAGCGCTGCAGCAAGACCTCCGCGAGTGGATTCGGCGCGCCGCCGACGGGGAGTACGTCGAGTACAGTGCGATTCACCCCGGACCCGATGGGGACCGAAGCCACATCGAGGGAGTAATCCGTCCAGTGACCGATACCGACGGGACAGTCACGTCACTGCTCATCTCCGGACGGGACGTGACAGAGCGCGAGCGACAGCGGAGCGAACTCCGGGACCGACAGCGAAAGCTCGACCTCGTCTTATCGAACACCGACACGACGTTTGCCGAATTTGATTTCGCCGCCGGGTCAGTCCAGTGGGACGAGGCGATGGGCAGCAGCGAGTTCGGCTCGCCGGAGACGCTCGACGAGTTTTTCGAAACGATTCACCCTGATGACCGCGAGCGCATCCGTTCCGAAATCGAGACCGCAGGAGACAGCGGCGAACCGAACAGCGTCGAATTCCGCTTCGTCGAACCGGACGGCACGGTCGTATGGGTCGTTGGACAGGCTGTACCGGTCACGGATGACGAAGGTAACCTGACAGAGAGAGTCGTGGGAATCGCGACGGACATCACCGACCTCAAGCAGCGTGAGCAAGCACTCGAAGACAGCCGGCAACGGTACCAGACGCTCCTGCAGGCCGCCCCGGACCCGATATTCGTCGCGGACGCCGAGACCGGCGAGATAGTCGAAGCGAATGCGGCCGCCGAGGAGCTACGGGGACAGCCACGGGACGACATCATCGGACGACACCAGACCGAGCTCCATCCCGAAGAGGCCGGGGGCCTGTACGAGGACGTCTTCGAGCAAGCCTTCGACGATGCGTCGACAATCACGGAACTCCCAGACGGGACCCAACCGGAGTTAGCTACTCCCGACGGCGAGACCGTTCCCATCGAAATCAGCGCCGCCGCCGTCTCACTTCCCGACGGCCCCGTTCTGTTCGGTGTGTTCCGCGACGTGTCCGACCGGGAAGAGCGAAAACGCGAACTCGAACTGAAAGAGCGAGCGATGGACGAGGCGAACGTCGGAATCACCATCAGCGACCCCGACCGGGAGGGCAACCCGTTGGTGTATGTAAACGACGGGTTCGTCGACCAGACCGGCTACTCCCGCGAAGAAGCACTCGGACGGAACTGTCGGTTCCTGCAACGCGACGACAGGGATCAGTCGGCACTCGATGAGCTTCGGAAGGCGATTGCCAGCGAGGAGCCATCCATCGTCGAGCTACGGAACTATCGGAAGGACGGCGAGCAGTTCTGGAACCGCCTCTCTGTGACCCCCATCTACGACGATGTCGGCACGCTGGCGAACTACATCGGCATCCAGCAGGATGTGTCCGACGAGAAGACCAGAGAGCAACGGATACGAGCGCTCCACGGAACGACGAGGGAACTCCTCGAAGCCGACGACAAGGACGAGGCAGTGGCGAAGGCGCTCGACACTCTGTCGGAGGAGCTCGACTTCCAACTCGCTGGCGTCTACCTGCGCGAAGGGGACGAACTCGTCCACGCAGGGACAGTCGGTGCGACTCCGGACGCAACGCCTAATCGAATCGAACGCGGACGAACGCCTCTGTGGGACGCTATAGAGAGCGGCGAATCAATGATGATTGAGGACTACGGGTCACTTTGGGGCGATATCGAGCGCGGGGATGTGTCCAAGGGCCTGTACATCCCGGTCGGTGAGCAGGGTGTCTTCGTCGTTGGAGCCGCCGATAGTACCCGCCTCGACGAGAGCGAACAGCGACTCGTCGAGGTCTTGGCCGGGAACTTCGCGTCGGTACTCGACACGCTCGTCCGCCAGGACGAACTGTTCGAGGAACGTGAACGGTTCCAGTTGCTGACCGAGAGCATCGAGGAGTACGCGTTCCTCGTCGTCGACGACGACGGGACGATACAGACCTGGAACAGCGGCGCGGAGACGCTGTTCGGGTACGACGCCGACACTGCTGTCGGCATGTCGATGGGGCAGCTCCATCGCGAATCGGACCGCGAGTCGGGGGTTCCCGATCGTCTGCTCCAACAAGCCCGAATCGGCAGCGAGAGCAGCCACGAAGGCTGGCGGGTCCGCGCTGACGGGTCGGAGTTCTACGCCGATGTCCGGTACGCGAAACTCGAGACTGACGACGGCGAGTCCCGCGGCTACGCGAAAATCGTCCGCGATATGACCGACGAGCGGCGTCAGCGACGCCGGACCGAGCGGTTCGTCGAGGAGTCAGAGGACGTGGTGACAGTCGTCGACCCGGACGGCACCGTCACCTACGCCAGCGGGTCCGCAAAGGGGGTGTTCGGTTACGAGCCCGATTCGCTCGCCGGAGAGAATATCTTCGACTATCTCCACCCGGACGGGCGTGAGCACGCGACGGAGACGTTCTTTAGCTGTGTCGAAAATTCTGAGAGCACCACAGCGGAGTGTCGGCTCCGGGCACCAGATGGCGGCTGGTTCAATGTCGAAGGGCGATGCCGGAACATGCTCGACGACGACGCCATCGATGGCATTCTCGTCTATCTCCGCAACGTGACAGAACAGAGAGAACGCGCCCGGCGATTCGAGGGCATCTTCAATCAGACCTACCAGTTTACCGGACTGTTGAACCCGGACGGGACAGTCATCGAGGCCAACGACGCCGCACTGGACTTCGGCGGGCTGGACCGAGACGAGATAGTCGGGAAACACTTCGCCGACATTCCGTGGTGGAGTCACTCCGACACCGAACGAGACAATGTCCGAGACGCCCTAGAGCGGGCCGCAAGCGGTGAGTTCGTCCGGTACGAAACAGAGGTGCGCGGCGTCGACGGACTCGGGACAATCGATTTCTCGGTGAAACCCGTCACCGACCAGGATGAGAACGTCACGCTGCTGGTCGTCGAAGGACGCGATATCACGGCCCGCCAGCAGCGACGCCAGCACCTGCAGGTCATGCAGCGCGTGTTCCGGCACAACATCCGAAACGACCTGACGGTACTCCGTGGCCGGACAGAGGCACTCGCCGACGAGTCGGACCCAGACAAGCGCGCTCAGATGGTGGCGACAGTCGAGAAAACCCTCGACAAGTGGGAACGGATGACGACCCGGATGAAACAGGTCCGTGAGGTCCTCGACTCCCGGCAGCATCACGAAACTGCCACCGAGGTGCCGGTACTCGTCGAACGCGCAATCACCGAAACGACTGCCATGTACCCCGACGCGGCAATCGAGACGGCCCTCGACGGCGTCGACTCGGTCACTGCTCCAGCGGTTCTCAGCGAGGCCGTCACTGAACTTCTCAAAAACGCCGTCGAAGTGAGCGCTCCCGAAAGCGTGGAACTTGGCTGCACTCGACCGAACGAGGACTGGCTCGAGCTAACCATTACCGACTGCGGGCCGGGAATGCCGGAGACGGAAATCGACGTCATCGAGACCGGCGAAGAGACGCCGTTGACTCACGGCCAAGGGCTCGGTCTCTGGATGGTCAGAATGGTTATCAAACAGGTCGGTGGCGAGGTATCGGCCGACGTCACGGACAACGGGACGACCGTTCGGCTCCGGATTCCGCTCTGAGCGCACGCGAAGCGACAACTTTCGCTCGAAAGCCGACTCTCATACGGTCTATCGTAGATTACGTCGGACCCTGGAGTCGGCGGCTGCCACAATAATCCGTATCAGGCCCGCTGTAACGTCACGCTGAACACGCTGCCCTTGAGTTCCGGTTCGTCGAGCCACACCCCGCGGTCCTCGACGGTGACCTCGCCCTCGTATATGTTTACGAGCGTGTTCACGAGGTAGAGCCCGATACCGGACCCGTGGCTCTTCGCCCCCATCTCGCCGCGACCGAATATCTCCGCCTTCTGACTGTCGGGCACGCCCGGACCGTTGTCGGCGACGTGAACGGTGACAGTCTCGGTCGCTGCCTCAACGTCGACCGCATGGCGGCCTACCGTGACCAGACACTCGTCTTCCTGCTCGCCTACTCCGGTGCTCGCAGCGCGGAACTCGTCGCTGTTTCTGATGATGAGGAACGAAACGGCCTGCGGTGGCGACACGTCAACCTCGAAGCCGGTACAATGCAGGTGTTCGGCAAGAACCGTACCCGCGAGTCTGCGCCGATCCTCGACGATGCACTTCGCCCGCTTCGGCGCTGGAAGCAACTTCGAGAGCCTGACGAGAACGAGGCCGTCTTCCCCAGACTCGACAACGCGGCAAAGGCACTGGATCCGTCGCCGTCGATCACCACGCAGTCGGCCCGGAACATCTTGGCAGACCTGTGTGAGTGGTCTGAGTACGAGTTCGAAGACCCGCTGAAACCCCACGGTGCTCGCCGCGGCCTTGGGCGAGAAATCTATCGCGAGAACCCGCAGCTGGCACAGGACGTGCTCCGGCACAAATCCATCGAGACAACCCACGAAGGCTACGCTCAGGAGGCTGCGAAACGGACTCGTGACGAGGCGAACGACATCATCTCTGGTAAGGAGACTAACTGACGCGGACTATGCTGGTATACATCAGTTCAAAAAGTAGTTTACTTCATGACTTTTGGAAGGAACCATCCACTCAGTAAGTGTGCAAATGTATCGAAGATATATTGTTCACTGGTATTACTACTCTCTACAACGGCTATGCAACGCCTCTATATCTATAACGCCGCACTCGCGATAGTCGGAGCCTCACTGGGAGGCCCAGCAGTGCGCTCAATTATTGCTGGAGACTGGGGTATCTCAATATTGCTTATGACTATTGGTGGGTGCGGACTGGTTCTTGGCGCTGTGTATCAGTCGCTTCAAACCGACCCTGATGATTTTAATCTTTCTACCAGTATGCTGGTTCTAAATATCGGTGCTGCCTGTCTGGCTCTTTTCGGAACGCTTCTCTTTGCAGCTTCCAGTTAGTAACCTCACTGGACACAGAAGCGCATGAAGTGGTGTTTGATGCCCGACACCGATCTGATGAAGCACACCACCGTCTCTTTCGGTTTCAACATAGAGGTCACCGACTCCTCCTGCAGGTACGTTCGTCTTCTCTATTTGGACACCACACTCCGGACAATGACGTCCAGTTATTGGTTCTCCGTTCGCTTGTGTTTCCGATGGCTAAAGAACTCAGATCACAGTTTTCTGCCAAAAATACCAATTCCAACACACGTATTTGCTGGCTACTCAATTGCATCTCGCTCGGCCATACCGACTCCGAACCCCGCTTTGGATTCCGCTCTGGGATCGGTAAATGGAAACATCGTTGATTCAGCGATACAGACACACACCTGAATGTCTCCAACGACCCTCCAACGCTCTATGGACCGAGAGTGGTCCACACTGATGTTTGTCATCGTGTCGAATACGCTCCCGGCCGCGGGGGTCGTCTTTTTTCGATGGCGTGCGTCTGAGATATTGGTTCTATACTGGATTGAGGTCGTCGTGATGGTCGCGGCTTACAGCGTGGCGGCACTATTCGCGAAACAACCAATCGTACTGGAGGACCGGGACTTCTACATTGTTGGATACGGGAAACGCGAAGAGCTTAACGAGGACCGTTGGAGTGGCGACCCCGAACCGGTTAACAGGATCAAGAGTTTCCTTCCGGACGTAGTCAGGTCACGCCTGCCACCGATATATCGACGGAATTTCCGCGTCGTCGGACGGTCGCTGACCATCATGCTGTTTCTCGCCGTGCTATGGGCGTATCTGGGCGACATTGTCTCGAACCCAGTGGCTGCCCTTGGTTCACCGGCAGTCATCCTCGGATCACTGGCAGTTTGTACGTCGCAATTGGTTGAGCTCCGACGGGAATACTTCGTCCCGAATACGTACGAAGACTGGTCAGCGTATATGACGGTAGAGGCCGCACAGCGAGTCGTTGCTTTTTATATTATGCTCGGCGTGGCTGTGGTTCCTATGACTATTATCAGCCTGCTGGTATTCGGACTGCTGCTGGATCTGGTTTCGGGTGGGTTTGTCACTTCTGCCTCAATCAGTGGATCGGCCGGAATCGATCTATCAGTCCTCGCTCCCGTCGTCATTTTTTCAGCGGGGAAGGCCGTAGTTGACTGGTCACGCCGGACCGTCGGAATAAGAACGGATACAGACGGCCTTGTAGGCTGGTTTACCCCGGAGAACCCACACCTGCGTGAGTGGGAACAGGAACGTCGATGAACCCTTTGCTGGATTTCGACTTGTCGTGGGAAATATGAGGAGAGGGTATGGAGCGTGTGTTGAGCTTTTTCCATTATCCCACGCTCGACGGAAATGAAAAAGTGACCTGAAACGTTTGGTACTGGTATCCCGCCAGTATGAATCTCTCCGTTCAAGACGATACCCTCCGAACATTCGTCGGCGCAGCAGGCGTGTTTACAGCCCTCGTGGTATTCACCGAGAACACAATCAGATCGTTAGCACCTGTTTTGATCCTCTCAGCAGGAATGCTAGCGTACAGCGTTGTGGACGAGACGTACGGTCTCCCGAACGGGATGAACGGGCTGGTATACGGTATAGGGCTGGTTGCTGCAGGGGTGTTCTTGACCCTCAATTACACGACTTGGATTGGAGGTGTGGTGACACTCGTCGGTCTCTGGTTTGTGCTTGACGGCGCGACCACGATTCGATATGGCTCCGCCCGGACACCACACGAGTTCGTTTCGGGACCGGAATCCGAGGCGATGCTCCGGATGCAGATTCTGAACACAGTGCACCGGACCCTTCGTGAAAGCAACCAGCCGCACACCCCTGCGGAACTTGCCGAAGTTTGCGACCTGACTGAGTCACGGGTCAGATCAGCCCTCGAGTACTTAGAACAGCGAGATCAGGTTACCAAGACAGAGGAGGAATACCGAGCAGTACCGCAGAATTGGGGTCGGCTGACACCTGTTGTAAGGTTCGTCGCTTGGTTACCACGCCGAATACTTCGTCCGTTTTTTCAGGTCAGCAATAATCGATAGGTAAGATCCAACACGTAGGCTGCACTTGGCGGAACGATGTCGACTGCTCTCTGCGGGAAGGTCCCGTAGAAGCCCTCCCTCATCAGGCAGAATCGGTTTGTATAGCGACTGTACCGACCGGGCGGCGACTTGTGTAAGAAGGCGTTACTGTTGGTGTCGGTTTATTTCAGAGTTGGATGGGTGACTATACTGTTCGGTAGATTCGCTTACTGATCTTGAACTGCGCACTATTTTCTGTCTGGTATTGGTACGGCGGGATGATGGAGCCGCTTGAGATCGGATTACGGATTCTCGGTGGTATTATTCTCATCGGGGTGAACGCGTATTTCGTCGCGATCGAGTTCGCACTGACCCGTGTCAGACAGTATTCCAAATCGGAATTCGATACGCCTGGGCTTGAGCTCGCCTGGGAAATGACCACTGATCTGGAGTTTTACTTAACCACTTGCCAGGTCTGGATCTCCGCAACGAGTATCGCACTAGGGATTATCGCCGAACCTGGACTAGCGGCTCTGATTGAACCGGTGTTTGAGAACACCACGTTCGCATCGGTTGGGGCTGGCTCATTACTCGGCTTTCTTATTATCAATTTGGTCCACCTGACACACGGAGAACAGACGCCTACCTACCTTGGTGTCGAACGCTCCAAACAGGTCGCCCGGTATGGATCACGGCCGCTGTACTGGTTTGCCAAGATACTCGCTCCAGCTATCTGGGTCGGTGATTCGGTTGCAAAGGGAACACTGGGCCTGTTCGGCATCGAGATGACTCAGGCATGGACAGAAACCGAGAAAGAAGTCATCGAAACCCGTGCCGACCTTCGGAACCGACTTGGATCGGTACTCGAAGAGGGTGAATTGCCTGCGGAGCGCCGTGAAGAGATCATGAACGCGTTGACGATTGGTGAACAGTCGGTGAGAGAGGTCATGGTCCCCACCGAAGAAATCATAGCCATATCAACTGAGGATTCAGCTGAAGCGAACTTCGAAAAGCTTGAGCAGCACCCTCATACACGGTATCCACTAATTGGTGAGGATTTAACTGAATTCCATGGGATCGTCTACAGTCCAGCTCTGTTCAGTCATCGTGAGGAACTCGCCAGTGGCAACGGTGCGTTCACTGAACTGGCGGCACCGA
>JGI12449J12846_1000498_pt1 | contig 12184 bp, 10 predicted proteins | sample 23E2SouthBayCA_FD_12846 | JGI IMG/M metagenome (IMG submission 12846) | reverse complement strand
CCCCCGGTTTTCAGCAATTGATATCACAGCCGCCCCGTGCTGTTTCCGGACAGAGGCGAGTCCGACCACATCAGGGTGGGAGATTCTGAAGCCCAGAAACCATGTTCACAGAGTNTCTATCCGCACATTACATCCTATCTGAGGNTGGAGTATCACCGATGTAACTACCTGACACCGGTGTCCGCGAGCACTTTTGGGCTAGCTACGCCTTCGTGTTGATGCTGATACACCTACCGACAAAATATGTCTCAACAGAAATCAGATTTCGCTGACGACGCGGATATCGACGAATCACTGGACGAACTGGCCTCGGAAGAAACCATTGAGGAGACCGTCGAGAACTTGGAGGCAAACGGATTCGAGGTCATCGTCGTTGACTCGGCCGACGATGCACTCGCGGAACTGCAGTCACTCATCCCGGCAGAAGCGTCTGTGATGAACGGCCACTCGACGACACTCGAAGAGATCGGGTTCGACGAGTACCTGAGTGATGGGGACCACGGATGGGAGAGCCTTCCCGAGGAAATCTGGAGTATCGACGACGACGCAAAGCGCCAAGCTGCTCGGCGAGAGTCACAGACGGCCGATTACTTCCTCGGCGGCATCAACGGCATTTCCCAGACCGGCGAACTCGTCGCGGCGGACCGTTCGGGAAGCCGCATCGGTGCGTATCCGTTTGCGGCCAGTAACGTCGTTATCGTCAGTGGTGTGAATAAAATCGTGCCGACGCTTGAGGATGCGCTTGACCGACTGGAAACCGTCGCGTACCCCCTCGAAAACGAGCGTGCAAAGGAGGCCTACGGCGTCGACTCTGCGATCGCCAAGCAACTCATCCTCCGCCAAGAACTCGAAGAGGGTCGCACTACCGTTGTCCTCATCCGCGAACACCTCGGTTATTAACTGAAAGACACTCAGAAGCTAAGCGGTGGTCGGCCCCGCTGCCCTGCCTTTCTGGGCAGAAGCACCTATCAAAAAACAGCAATCCTCGGTAATTTCCAACCCTCGGTAGTTCTGCAGGTGGATAGCCTGTGATTGACTTGCTCCGGACCGTGTAGCAGAGAGAGTGCACCGTGACCCAGACTGGCAGGAACTACGAAATCAGATGCGAATCGATATACGAGAACAGAGACGCTTTCGCTGCGGCCGTCGCGGCTTCACGGTTCGTCGTGAGGCGGCTATACATGGTTCCTTTAATCGTTGCCAGAATGTGTTCGGCCGCGTGTGTCGGATCGACATCGCGAAACACATCCGCATCAACGCCTCGCCGAACAGTTTTTTCGATGATTGTAGCAAGTCGAGTATCGATTTCGGTGAACTGCTCGCGAAACACCGCCCGCTCGAGTGCTTGCGGGGAGAGCGTGACTAAAACGCTGTGTAGCTGGCGTTTCTCTTCCGGTAGTTGACACGGGAGAAGTGTGCTGATGATGTGGTTGAGATCTTCTTTCGGGTTGTCACCGATGCTGGTGTTGATTGTCGCCTCGAATCGGTCAACGGTGAATCTGAGGAACCGGAGTAGGAGCGCGTCTTTTGAGTCGTAATAGTGGTATATCGTCGACTTGGCCTTGTCAAGCTCATCAGAGATACGCGATATCGAGAGCTCAGCGTACCCGCTGTTAACAAGCGCCCGGTGAGTTGCGTGCATAATTTCTTTTTCAGTTGCACACAGGGCATCGCTCTCGTCAGTCATACAGACAATCGTCCCTCCTGACTTCGGCTGGGGTGGCAGTACGGTGCCGCTTGCTCAAGCGCGGTATCTGAGCGATCCTGACTAACTCGTTCAATTGGGACACGATGAGTCTCAAGTGAGCAGGAACCGAGGTGAGTGGACCGCATTAATTCACACTCCGTGATTGGCTCGACGAGAGCAGTGTCCCAAGCGTTCCACGGCTATGGTCCCAGATAACGATCGAGGTCGGAAGGACCAGTATGGACGCTACGAACGAATAGAGGACGCTGAGGGCGATCAGCAACCCGAATTGACCCAGGATCGGGACGACTGCGAGGACGAGTACTCCGGTGCCAGATGTTGTGGTGACCATACTGCCCGCCAACGCGCCACCTGTTCCCCGGACGCTAATGTCGAGTGCTTCAAGCAAGCCGACGTCGCCCCGGTACTCCTCGGAGAACCGATGGACGAGGTGGGCAGAGTAATCGATACCGAGCCCAATTCCGATCGATAACGTCGTTCCGGTGAGGACATTAAATGGGATGTCCAGATACCGCATTGTCGCAGCCAAGGCAGCAATGGTAAGCAGTATCGGGATGAGGTTCGCAGCCCCGAGCCCGGGACGGCGTTCGAGTAGCCAGTAGGCGAAGAACAGGAACGCTGCAGACGCGAGAATTGCGAGACCCAGGCTTATGTACGCCGACTCTGCGATTACATCCGAGACGGCTTTTAATACCACAACGCTGCCGGTTGCGGTCGCCTCCATCCGGAACTCATCAGCAACGGCTCTCGTGTCATCTGTCACTTCCTGTTGACTCGCATCGGACTCAACAGAATATACAACTCGCGTGCGCGTGAAGTCGTCAGTCATGTACGATGCCGCGCGGTCACCGTACGGTGAGTCATACAGCGCGTTGTAGATAGTCGGAAGGTTCTGGTCGGGAACGCCGTTCCCGTTCTGGTCGTTCTGGGCGACGAGTTGTCGGAACTCCGGCGAAGCACGCTCGTAGCGGTTAATCACCGTCAGGATACTTGTCGTATCTGCACTTCCGCCGGCTGTGACAAATGAGTCAGGCGGGTCCTGATTCGCCCGGTAGATTTCCTCTAACGCTGTTCCATCCTGTAACGATCCTTCGACGTATATTGTTACTGTGTCACTCTCGCCACTCTCGAAGGTGTCCTCAAGATAGTTTATCTGTTTCGTGACTGTGTACTCGCTCGGAGCCACAGCTTCCGGCAGAACCTCGACGTATCCGGGGTTCTCCTCCGGTGGGAGGAAGTCCTCAGTGGTGAACCGGGTATCGATTCCAGTTCCATACGCCCCCATGGCTGCCGTAGACACCAGCACAAGAGCGAAGAATACGTACGGGGCCCGGCGGGCGATTGTGACACCGATAGTAAGGGATTTGCCGACTGCGGAGTCCTCAGAGCCGATCGGAGCGATACTGAATTCGGGGAGGTCGTATCGCACCCGCTGCCGGTCCGTGAAGTGTTTGAGCGACGGCAGGAAGATACCGAAAATAAGGAACGTGAATATGATTCCGACACTGGCGACAAACCCAAGGTCGCGGATCGGACCAAGCTGACTGGTCCCGTTGGCCGCGAATCCCAGAACTGTCGTGCCTGTCACGATGAAGAAGGCCGGGAGCAACTGGTCTGTTGCGGTCCGCATTGCGGGCGTCGGCTCGACATCCTCGACGCGCTCTTCACGATATCGGTTCACGGCGTGAATCCCAAAGTCGATTCCAATGGCGAGGAGCAACGGCGGGACTGTGATCAACATCTGCGTGAAGGGGATACCGGCCCAGCCCATGAACCCGAATGTCCAGACAATCGCCATCGCAAGGGAGACAAGGCCAATGAGCAGATCAAACGGGTCCCGGTACGCGATAATGAGGAAGAACAGAATCAGGACCACAGCAGCCGGGACAACGAGTCCCAGCGAATCGGAGATAACACTGCTCAGTTCTGCAGAAATGAGCCCACTGCCGAAGACAGAGATATCACCGTCGACCGAACTGACGATAAACTCCGCTTCCTGCTGAATGGGCGTCAGTGGTGATGACCCCTCTGTCCCGGCACTGCTTGAGACACCTGACACCTCGTGGGTAACAGTCGTCAGTGTTGCCGATGCAGACGGCTCTTCTCGGTTCAGGTCGTTGCTGAGAAGTCCTGCGACTGCCGGCTGGCGCTCGAGCGTCGTTCGAGTGGCGGATTTGATTTCCGACTGTGAGGCTGCTTCTACGGCATCGATCTGTTCGGGCAGTGTCTCCGCGTCCGGGTCAAGCGTCTGTGCGACGGCCTGTGCAACACTCGTCGTTCCGACAACGTCCTGTGATTCGCGCTGTGTCAACCGGTTCTGGGCTTCCAGCATATTGAGGATGGCCGGCTTCGACAGGACGTTCTGGTCTTTCTGGATTAGCGTCGTAGAGCCAGTCCCCTCACCGAACGGTTCGCGTTCGAAGTTGTCGTTCACCTCGTCGAACGCTTCCTGTGCAGGAACGCCGTCGGTGAACTGTGATGTCCCCGAGTCGGTCGCAGTCATGCCGAACCCCGCCGACAGAATGAGGGTTGTGACGATGAACACAGCGACGACTGTCTTGTCACGGTTGACAATCCAATCGTCTAGGATGTCGATATATTTCTGGTAGTCTAACATTGTGTCATATACGTTAGCCTCGGAGAGTTACTGTCGGCTGTACCAGACCACGCCGCCAACGACTGCGAGAAGTCCAACACCACCGATAAGCCACAGTGGCGTCCCGCCGCTTCCGGACTGGTCCGTAACTTCTATTGGCAGACTGTAGGTGTCTGAAACCCGTTTGTCCCCGTCTGGCGTCTCATACTGGAAGTCAAGATTGAGCGGATACGTCTTGTCCAGCGCATTGCTTCCCGCTGAGAGCTGGACGGAAACCGTTTCTGACTCACCAGGTTCCAGCTCAGCGATAAACGTTTCATCGTCACTGCTGCTGAGCGGATCATTGACGAACGCCTTGCCCTCAATGCTGGTCAGCGTCTTGTCTTTCGTATTCGTTATCGTAAACGTAATTGAGCGGTCTTGTCCGACGCCGAGCGTCGAATTCTGCATTTCGATGTCGAATTCGTCCTGACTGCCATCCACTGTTGAGCGAACTTCAAGTGTCTCTGCGTCAACCCTGTCATCGTTGTCGTCGCGATAGCTCACTCCGAAGTCAAACTGCCGAGCGCCTGCCTCTGCGCTGTTGGACACGTCAACACCAAAGCTGAAGTTGGCTGATTCGCCTGCATCGAGATTTCCGACAGCGTACTGCGTCTCTTTTGGCGATAGTGTCGACTGCTGGCTTTCCCAAGCGATAACAACGTTCTCAACATCACGCGTTCCAGTGTTTGTGAGGGTTGCACTCAGTGATCCGTCTTCACCGGCTTGGAGTGAGGTGTCAATATTGGACACGCCAAAGTTCTGTTCAGGTGCCGGACTGAGGCTCAACTGTACATCGTCATAGGTGCTGGTGTCGCCCTCGTGATCATCATACTGGACGTTGGCCGACAGCGCGTAGCTTCGGTCCTCGGCATCGGGGCTGGCTGTTGCATCAACTCGGACGGTCCGAACTTCACCGGGTTCCCAGTTGCCCACATATGCTGTTGTCGAGGAACTCTTGCCGAACGTTATATCGGCGTTCTGTGAAGCAAACGTAACAGATGCGTCATCAACAGTCAACGGGCCCGTGTTGCGGAGCTGAACCTCGTACGTTCCCGTGTTGCTGACGGCGACAGAGCTGCTTGAATTGACGACTGAGAACCGCTGTTCAGGATCAGGTTCGACTGCAATGGATTGTCCTGCTGATTGCGTTCGGAGGCCGTCCTCGTTGTCAAATGCGACCGACAGCTCAAACCCGTACGGCTCCGGTTCGGCGGCTTCAGCGGCACTCACACGATAATTGAACGTCCGGACTTCGCCCGGTTCCCACTCATCAACAAACCGTGAAGTTGCATCGCCGCCACTTACTGCGAGGTCCTGATTCCGGGATTCCAGCGTTACCGCAGCATCCCGAGCGGAGTTGTCTCCGGTATTTTCGACGCTAACCGCTACCGTGCCCGTAGAGTCAACGCGGGCATTCGATGCAACATCAGTCACATTGAATGTGGCGTCATCGGTGACATCAATTCGATGTCAACAGTTCGGGTTGTCCTGTCTTCGTCCCGTGCGCCCGTTCCTTCGGAGATATAGCTTGTGTGCTTGTAGTTTAGTTTCAGTTGTGCGTCGTACGTTCCAGAGGAAGCGTCGTCATCCACGCTGATATCAAACGGGACTGTCACCTTCGGTCCGGCTTGGAGCGTGCCAAGACTTCGCTTCGAGTCCTTGACCGATATCGGCGCGTCACCGGAGCCAAGTGACACAGTAAGCCCCTTCGCCGTGGTTACCTCGCTGTTTAACGCCGGGTTCCGGGTGGAGCCACTGTCAAGATCGCCAGTGTTGACCAGCGAAATTTCGATTGTCCTTTGTTCACCAGGGGTGACGGTGTCGTCTTCGAGCGTTGCAACGATATCGGGGCTCCCAACGACCGCAGCGGTTGCCGTTCCGCTAGTTACGACAATGCCAACTACGGCCAGGAGTAGCAGCTTCTGTGCCTTCGGTGCCATATTAGTAAGACTTCCATTCAATCCGCGGTTCGTTGGTAGTCATAAACGGCTTCGAAATTCTTCGGTTACCAGTCGTCATGTTCCTGTAGTTGACTAAACGTTCAATCACATATAGTGCTTTCGTCTCTTCTGAAGTCAGATAGGACAACCAATCGATCAAAACCCGCGCTGTTTGATTTTTGGGACCTCAGAGTATTGGCGTTAGAAGGGTCGGAGAGCACACCAAATGGGCAGATACGTGCGATACACTAGGATAGGTGTGTGAATACAAAGAACTAGAATGCAGTCCAATTCACTCCGTGATACAGGGGCCAACAATACGCTTAAGTTTATTGAATGGATAGTCAACAATATAGCTATCTACCAACAGCTGCCCTTACTCAATCCAGTGATGAAAACGAGACCCCAGATTGGCCACGTGGTCAACAGCGAGCGAACAGCAAAACCGTGAGTGATTTGAACCGTACCGCTCAAGCACGGAACGGTCAATGTAAAGATGACTAACGAGATAACCTTTTTTCAGAACCCGGAGGGAACCCGCGAGGAGATCCTCGAGGCAACCTTCTATGCACTGCGTCAGCACGGCTACGCGGATCTAACTATTTCAAAGATAGGTGATGAGTTCGGGAAGAGTCAATCGCTCATATATCATCATTACGATAATAAAGACGAGTTGCTGGTAGATCTTCTTGATTACATGCTTGAGCAGGTCGAAAACCAAGTTCCGCTTCCCAACCAATCCCCTGAAGCATACATTGACGTGATCGTCGACGAAATATTTGGGACAAGCAACAACAGTGATATCGAATTTTCCCAGGCTGTGATTGAGTTGCGAGCGCAGGCAGCGCACGACGACGATTACAACCGTCTCTTTCGCAGGAGTGATGACTTTATTCGAAAGCAGATCGCCCGTGTCATCCGAGCGGGTGTTGACGCCGGCGCATTTACTGTCGAAGACCCATCGCAGACAGCCGCACTGTTCCACACAGTTTTAGTCGGGATTCAGGCGGAACGGATTACCAGCGACGAGGACACAATCGACGACGTGAGAGCCGAATTTCGACGGTACGTCGAGAACTGTTTACTCTCGGAGTAGCCCCATCAAGTCACGTCTAGCTGAGCGATTAACTGCCACCGTCAGCCATCGTGCCGCCACCGGGCATCGACTGACAGTCTCCTTCGGGCTTCTGGATCGGGTCAACCACACCCCACGAGTGGAAGTCCCACCGCATTGACTCGCCTTCAATACGTCGCGGATATCCGGAGTCCGCCAGAATGTAGTATGTCAGCGGCTTCTGGGACTCAGCCTGAGAGATTTCATACACCAGCACCTCCTCACCATCAATGGTATCCCGACCGACCGGCGTGACTTCCGGGTTTTCCTCCGGCTGATCGGAGAAACGGCCTGGATCAACCTCGTCACGACCCATCCCCTGTTGCATCGTTCCCCGGACACACTGCCCTCCAACAACGGTGTACGTACTGTTCCCAATGTGATACATCTCCATCTGTTGTCCCTGCTGGTCGAATGACCAGTACATATCTCCCCGGTAAAAACGGCCAGACATCTCCACGGTCCGCCCTCCGGACTGCACTGTGGCTGTCATCGCATACGATTTAGGGAACCGTGTAACCTGACCGAACTGTGTTGATCTGTCGTCGTTACCGCTGAGCGTCGATTTATTCGTAGCAGTTACCGCAGCTGAGTCCGGCGTTGGTTCGGCACCGCCACCAGTCTCAGTCTCACTCGAATTACCGCTTTGATCGCTGCCACAACCGGCGAGTACAGTCAAGCCCGAACACACGACTCCGAGTAGCTGCCGTCTATGTAGTTGGTGCATGGGGACAGATATCCTCAGCTGACACACACTACACAGATGACTATGGTTATTGTTACCATGTATGTTCCATCCTGGCTACGAATGGGGTGATCGTACGCGTATGGACTAACAAGTGCAAGCCAAATAGCTATACGGTATAGCTTATCTAATTAGACGTGAATTAACCCAAGTCGGATTGGAGGGGGTAATTATCATGCCCGAATATTCATACATGTATTATATGTGCGTTCCAGTTATTTGCTAGATAGATGACCGACGACAGCCGGAGCGATGAGGCTGATGGGGATACGGGCCTCTTTGCGGCAACGAGCGGCACCCTCACTGAAGTTCGGTACGACCCAACTAGCGATCAGGAGCTTGCCGCGGTTATTGTTCAGGCCATCGCCGACCAGACGGGAACAGAAGCAGGAACGTATCGTGAGTCGCCATTGCACGACTACATTGATGTCGGTGCAATTGAGACACTGCTGTTCGGCACACAGCCGGGCCAGTCAACCGGACCAGCGACTCAGACCATCACATTTCAGTACCAGAACTTTCTGGTGACAGTGCGCGCTGACGGAGTGATCCAGTTGTCGAATACCGACAGCAACAGGTCAGGTAGGTACTAGTGGCAAGCATACAGAGCAGGGTATCTGGCCCAATAGCGTCCTTGTGTGAATATTTTACTGACAATCAATCACAGAATTTCCCATCATTGGGTTGGAAAGTTGCCACCCATCAAGCGACCGTACGTCGACAGGCTGCAATAGTCTGGCCTGTGATACTGTGCAAGGAGAGGCTTTACGCGATGATTTAGATGAGAGGTCCGATTCACGTGATAGGCGGATTGTCTCTGGTTTTCGAGGAAGCAATCACTTGACGTAGAAAACCACTATTCAGCCATTCTTGCCTGAAAGATGGTGTTAATTACAACTATCACACGTATTTGATTCTCAAAAGCAATATCAGTAGATTTCACAGGAAATATTATCCCATCAACAGAAGAGTCGTCACCGTTGAACACCACTGTGTCCGGAGTTCTTCGCGCTACTGAGGTAAATACAGAAGAGTTCAATCGTCGGCGACAACACCACTGTGTCCGCTGTTCTATATCCTGAGAACCATCCCGTATCGGTCGGTTCCGACACCACCATGTCCGCCGTTCCTACGTAGACTGGAAGTCCGAAAGCGTCGCTTCGGCATCGACAAGGTTAGTGACAGATTTGTGGATTCCAACATCGTCAACAGTCTTCTCAAGCGCTGCAAGAATCATTTCCGGGTCCATCTCGAGAGAGTACTCGCGATAGGTCCCACCACGCCGTCCCTCGTTCCGTTCGATTGCCGAAATAATACCTAACATCGACAGCTCACCGAGGTGGTCACGCATCCGGCGTGGAACAAGCGGGTCAATCCCTGCCTTTTCGGCGAAGTTCGTGTATCGAGGTCTGATATCCCGTGTCCGGGCCGGCGTCTTCCCTTCCTGATCAAGTGTAACCATAGCGTATACCACTAGATGACCGTGTTGGGTGAGTCCCGAAATACCCTCTTGAATCCGACCCCGTTCCAGAACGTCACGTGCCTCTCGAACAAGGTCTTCCGAGATCGTGTCTGTGTCTTTGTCGCGGGCTAGGTCGCCCGTTTTCATGAGCAGGTCAAGTGACTGTCGTGCGTCACCGGCGTCTTTCGCGCCGTAAGCAGCGCACAGTTCGATGACACCGTCTTCGAGGACGCCGTCGTGAAACGCTACATCAGCGCGTTGTTGCAGGATCTGTATCAATTCCTTCGCGTCGTATGCGGGGAACTGGATTTCCTCTTCACAGAGTGAGCTCTTGACCTTCGGGGAGAGGTCATCGCGGAAAGAGAAATCGTTCGAGATACCGATGATACCGATCTTCGCAGAGCTCAGGTTGTCGTTTGCTCGCGCACGTGGAAGTTGATAGAGGATACTGTCGTCTTCGATGTGATCGACTTCGTCAAGAACGATATAGATAGTGCCACCACAGGAGTCGAGTTCGGTCCAGAGCATATCATACACTGTCGCGCGCGGATATCCCGTCGTACTGATCTGGCTCGTTTCGTCCCTGAATTCGTTGACGAGTCGGGTAGCGATTTGATAGCTACTGGAGAGGCCGTCACAGTTTAACATTTTCACCGTGAGATCGATATCCTCGTACTTTGCTGCGTCTTCTTCGAGATGGTCGATTAGATACCGCGTACCAGCAGTCTTCCCGACCCCCGTTTTACCGTACAAGAAGATATTGTTGGGCTGCTCACCGTTGATTACGGGTTGAAGCGCAGCTCGATACCGGTTTAGCTCAGTATCACGCCCGACAAGATTCTCAGGCTGGTAATCCTCTCGGAGGGCATCCCGATCCAAGTAGATCTCGGTGTCACGTTCGAACATCCCCATAGTCGTTGCTTGACGTATTGGAAGGAATCTATATAAAACCACCCCTGTCCGCAGTGTCCGGAGTGTCCGCTGTTCTTTTTATTATAAACGATTGGGGGGACCCTCCCACCCCACTATGTCCGCAGTAACTAGAGAAGGGTGGGAGGGGGTGAGAGAGAACCTATATATTAGGGAAAGGTTTATTTTGGTCTGCAGAGAGCTAGACCGTAATGCAATTTGATAGCTGTAGAAGAGAGCACTATAGTATTACTTGAGAACATACCTAGTCTAGACAAACAAGATTTCAATTCAAATGTTGCCGTTTCTGCTTTCCCTTCCCGTCCTGCCTGAAGAACAGCGGACAAAGTGGGGTGGGAGTGTTATCTCCTATTATTGATCTGGTTTGCAGCTTTCAGCCTCTCCCTGAGTAATTCATAGCACTTCTACTGTCTGAGNACACACCACTGTGTCCGCTGTTCTCCTCTCNGGCCCACAAGAACAGCGGACATCGTGGTGTGACTACGATGGAATAACACCACGATGTCCGCAGTAATTGATTCCTGATTTCTCAAACGCCCAGTAGAACAGCGGACATCGTGGTGTCGATTTAGTATTATGCCTATCTCTTTTCGGTCAGACGCCACGATGTCCGCAGTAATCTGGCAATAGAGACCATCTGATACGGTGTTACTGCAGACACCGTGGTGTTCTCTGTGACACACTGCTTGCTCGATGATCTGGGAAGGGCCTCCGTGAGACGTACAGTTCTGACCCCTGTCTGTAATCTCCTCTCAGATTGGTCGACCCCAGAACGCTCGACAGTGTCGTCATCATAATTGCAATAACAAATACAGAATCCACCATGGCTCTAGCTTCCGGTTCCAGCGTCAATGTTGGCGTCATATTGGTCGCGCTAGACGCTGCAGCGTTCCTATTCATCTGCTGGGACCGCTGCTGAACTCAGAATATCATTGAACAGCTCATTCTATATAGTTTACAATAGCCCACTTGCCAGTCATCGTGATAACCAATAATCCACCCGCGACGTTCTACTGCTTTCACTCATTCAAGTAATTCAAACACGGGAGTGGTGCACCGATATCTAACCATCTCTGTGGTAGCTGTCATCTGAACGTCCGTTCAACAAGCCGTGCCTCTGCTTTTCTGAGATGGTTCGATGCAGTGCTCGGGGCACAACCGAGTTCTTTGGCAACGTCCTCGACGCTCCCATTTCGTGGGACGTCGTAGTACCCGACTTCTCGTCCCACGGTGAGTGCCTCGCGCTGGCGTGAAGTGAGGCCGGTGGCAAATGTTCCGGGACTGGCATCGTATTCGCCGATTTTCCGGACATTTAGCACTCCGGACCTGTTCGAGCGCGGCAGGCTCCCCGACGACGTCGAACAACACGATCCCATGCGGCCGGTAGGCAACCGGTGGGACTATCATTAGGGTCGGCTGTTCGAACGCCGTGTAGAACTGTCGTGATCGGTCAGTCTCTTGGCCACGGATGAACGCATAGAACGCCTCATCCCGAACGGGTGTAATATCGTAGCTTTCCATGGTTTCAACCCCACAAAGCGCCGATTCGTAGGGCTCGCGATCGCCGACGACATAGAACAACGTATAGGCAATTCCGTCTTCGACGCCGACTTTCCATGTGACGAGCCATTCGCGCTTGATTGCATC
>JGI12449J12846_1000487_pt1 | contig 12298 bp, 7 predicted proteins | sample 23E2SouthBayCA_FD_12846 | JGI IMG/M metagenome (IMG submission 12846) | reverse complement strand
GCCCTGCCGCCGGTACTGCTCTTCGAGGAAGTCGTAGGCCTCCCGCGAGAACGGGTCGAGTTCGCCGTCGACGCGGATCGGGATGTGGTCGTCGAGGCGCTCGTTGATCTCGGCGAGCAGATCGGTTCGGACGTCGTCGGGGAACACCGTCAGCGGGTGGGCCTGGACGGGGCTCTCGTACCAGTCGTCCTCGTCTTCGATGGCCGCGTTGCCGTAGGTCATGCTGGTGGCGTTGCCGCCGGCCCCGGCGACGTTCCATTCGACAGTGTAGCGCCGCCCCTCGGGCGTCTTCGAGTACTCCCGCAGGCCGTTGATGAGACAGCGCTTCAGCTCGGACTTGCCAGTGGCCGTCGGCCCCTCGAGCCAGATGATCTTCTCGTCTTTCCCGCGGCCCGCCGCGATCGAGCGGAGGTCGTCGACGAAGGCGTTCAAGACTTCGGTGTTGCCCAGGATGGCGTGCTCGCCGTCGTTGTGCGGGTCGTCGAAGAAGCGGTAGCGCTCCTTCTCCTCGCCCTCTTCGATGACCGTCCGCGTGCCTGCGGCTTCGATGGCATCGAGCAGGTACTTCGAGGCGTGGGCTGCGACCTGGGGCGTTTCGAGGACGGTGTCGACGTACTCCGCGAGGCTCATCGGGGCCTCGTAGGCGGCGTCGAGTGACTCGTCCGCGCGGTCGATGTACTCCTCGCCGGTCATTACTCTTCCATCTCGCTTTTGGCGACCTCCGCGCCGGCGAACTCGAGGACTTCCTTGGCCCCCTCCTCGGAGTAGCCCTGTTCGATGAGGGCGTCGATCCACTGGTTGCGCTCCTCGTCGTCCATCTCCGAACTGGAGACCAGCGCGGAGAAGTTGATGTTGTGTTTCTTGTCTTCCCAGAGCTTGCGTTCGAGGGCGCGACGCAGGCGGTCGTTGTCCTGTGGGTTGAACGTGTCACCCTCGCGTGCGCGACGGGACACCCAGTTCGACACTTCCTGCCGGAAGTCGTCCTTGCGGTCCTCGGGGAGGTTCAGCTTCTCCTCGACGGAGCGCAGGAACTGCTCGTCGGGCTCTTGCTCGCGGCCGGTGAGTTCGTCCTCGACGGTCGCGTCGTCGATGTAGGCCATGACGTGGTCCATGTACTTCTCGCCTTGGCGCTGGATCTCGTCCATGTCGTAGGCCAGCGCATGACGCACGTCTTCGATGGCCCGCTCCTTGTACTCCTCGCGGACGAGTTCGAGGAAGCGGTAGTACTTGCTGAACGACTCCTCGTCGATGGAGCCGTGGTTCTCTAAGTTCCCTTCGAGGTGGTTGAACGTCGTCAGCGGCGAGAGGAAGTCCGGCTGCGGTGCATCGAGTCCATGATGGCCTCGGCGATCTCGTCGCCGATGAACCGCGGGGAGACGCCGTCCATCCCCTCGCCGATGTCGGCCATCTTCTCGGCCTCTTCACGGAGTTTCTTCACGTCGACGTCGTCGGCCTCGTCGATCTCGCCGTTGTAGGCTTTCGCCTTCTGCACGAGGTCGATGGACTCGTTGTCGGGCTCCTCGATGCGGGTGAGGACGCCGAACAGGCCCGCCATCTCCAGCGTGTGTGGCTCGACCTGAATATCCGGTAGGTCGGCGTTGCGCAGCATCTTCTGGTAGATGTTGGCCTCAGCCTCGTACTGGAGGACGTACGGGAAGTCGATGCGCTTGGTCCGGTCGTTGAACGCCTCCATCTTCTCGTCGCCCTTCTTGTCCCGGTACTCGGGCATGTTCGTCCGGCCGACGATGACCTGGTCGATGTCGATACGGGGGTTGTTCTTTGGCTTGATTGTCTGTTCTTGACTGGCATGGAGGAAGTCATAGAGGAACTCCCGCTGGAGCTTCAGCAGCTCCTCGCCCGAGAAGATGCCGCGGTTGGCGTTACAGAACGCCCCGGAGTAGTCAAAGGCTCGCGGGTCGCTCTCGCCGTAGATGGCGATCTTCGAGTAGTTGACATCGCCGGTGAGCTCCGTCTCGTCCTGATTCTTCTTGTCCTTGGGCTCGAAGGTCTCGATTCCGCGGCGCTGGTTCTCGTCAGCGACGAAGCGGACGATCTCGACGTGGTTCTCGAGGACGGCCTGGAGGTCGTCGTCGTATTCGGCCAGCAGGCGGTCCATGTAGAACTCCGAGGCGGGGTCCAGCGACTGCTCGTTTCGGATAGTGTAGGGGGCATCGAGTTCCGCGTTGATGTCTTCGATGACCTTGTCCCGCTGTGCCTGTGGGAGGAGCACGAGCGGGTCCTGGTTCATCGGCGACCGGACCACGTCGTCGGCGGGGTCCTGGTCGTGGATGACATCACAGAGGTTCGTCCAGCGGAACGTGTACATCCGGCCCTCGTCCCGGCTCGTGTAGTCCTCGAAGTAGCGCCGGACCTGCCGGTCGAAGTCGGACTTGCCCGACCCGACCGGCCCCAGGAGAAGCTTGATACGCTTCTCGGGGCCGAGCCCGCGAGCGCCGGATTTGACCTTGTTGACGAACTCGTGCATCGCCTCGTGGATGACCCGTCCGTAGAAGGTGTTCTCACCGTCGTGGAGCGGGTCCTCACTCGCCAGTTCGTATTCGACGACGCCGGCCTCCTCGTCATAGCTTTTGCCGTAGTAGTCGAACATATCCGCCACGCGCTGGTGGGCGTTGCGGGCGATCTTCGGCTCGTCGTACAACTGTTGCAGATACCAGTCGAACGTGTTCGTCTTCCGGAGGTCCGCCGGTATCGTGTCACGGTACTCCTTGCTCAGCGCTTCGAGTGTCTCGTTGTTCTTGCTCATGCTATCTCAGTAGTTCGTCGTGGCTGCAGGCGACCACCGACTGTCGCGGGCTGGTCTCGGGGCTGTGTCGCTCCTCGGTGTCGGTGCTGTCCGATGCAGATGTGACCGCAAACAGCCGCTGGTTCACCCTTCACTGCGGGGTGACGCGTGTGCCCTTCCATGGCTGACCTGCCGGACGGAACACGGGGACTGTTCCGACCTGGTGTGGTAACGGGAAGCAGTGTCGAACTGTTTCCGATACTATTTACCGTACGAGTTCTGTTCATATAAGAACTTTGCCCTCTCATGTGCATACCGCCGATAAATTCCGGTCCGATAGTCGTCCGAATGCGGGGATGGCGGGGCACACCCATGTTACCATGTCTCATTATTTTGGCATTGGTTTATATACTGTGTCGGTTGTCAACTGTTCTCTCTGGTGGGTCGGCCAGTGTTTAGCGCTGGATTGATGTGAATCTGTTGCCGGATTGATTGACGAACGAGAACGGGACACACGGCAGCGCAACTCAGCGCATCGCTGTTGCCGTCGTGCAACCGAGTGCCGGTATCTGGGCCTGGGACGGACCAGCGGATTCTTGCCCGTCCACACCGATTCGGCTGTATGGACCTGTCGGGCCTCCCCGATGACTGGACGGTGTGGAACGAGACCGACGAGAAGCTCATCCTCGCGTACCGCCCGGACGTATTCGACTCGGAGCAGTTCCCGGCACCGTGCCTGCCGACTATTTACCTCACGCGCGGGAAACGGACCCGCCGCCCCGGCGCTGACCGGACCGGGGANNGCTGGTACGTCACCTTNTATCTNGAGCCCGANGTCGAGCGCGACGCCGATTCCTACGAGGGCCGCGACGCTGCCGTTGAGGGCGCTGTCGCACTCGCTACTCGGTTCGCCGACGGCGAACTGGACTACCGCTCGCTGTATCAGGTGCCCCGCGAGGCGTATCTGGATAAACTGGACGACCTGACCGGGCGGACATGATGCTTTACCGTGGCGGCGTTCTATAGCCCGGTATGACCACTGTCACGCTCGTCGGGACGCGCCTCGCCGAGGTCGGCGCGGAGTTCGTCTACCGCGGCGAAGCCAGCGGCTGTGAGGGCTGTCCCTACCGCGACCAATGCCTCAATCTGACGACGGGGAACCGATACCGGATCACCAACGTCCGCCAGAGCGGGCAAACGCTAGACTGTGCCGTGCATGAAAACGGCGTTCGGGCCGTCGAGGTTGAGCCCGCACCGATTCAGGCCAACGTCCCCTCGAAGGGTGCGTACGCTGGGAGTAAGGCGTCGCTGCCGGGCCCCTGTCCNCACACCGANTGTCCCAGCCACCCCTACTGTGAGCCTGCTGGGGCTGAGTTTGATGAGGAATATCGGATATCCGAGATTGTTGGTGACCCGCCGCATGACTACTGTATGCTAGATCGTGATTTGACGCTGGTGGAGCTGGAAGCGCCCGGAGAATAGAGCAACTACCCCATCCTCTGTTGTTCACTCTGTCGGCAACCTTGGGAAAACCCCCGGTAGAATAGATCAAAGCGGTTCTAGCACTCCCTAGACACCCGGCGACAAGCGCGACGAACGGGCAGGCGGGCGAAACACGACGAAAAGCCAAGTGAGCGGGGCGCTGCGTGGGAAATACAGATCGCTCAAGCGGAACATACCAATATCCCAATCAGTGTCAACTTTAGACCGAATCGCCAGACAGCAACTAAGGTTGGAAATCCATGTACGCCATATCTATCAACTTAAATTAACAAATTCGGGATTCACGGTATTTCCAGACTGCCCGCAAGCAGGGCGCTGTCCCATGAAAAGTGCCCCGTTGGCCAGTGAGCCACGGCATTCGCCAGCTGAATTCCCCACGCATCTAGCTAGGCTCGACAGCGATTATTCACCTTGTTTCGGGGTTGGGGCCCAAGGTTGGACACACCCAGATCGACAAAGGACGGTGTTGGCCCGATTTGGCAGTCTCAATCGCCCCCGATTAGCCTTGCAAGTCACGCGGATCCGGGCGGTTGATCCGATCAAGCAGCTGGTTGACCGTGATGATGTCCGAGAAGCCGGGTTCGTCAATGGTGAAGGAACTCGCAGGGGTGCTTTCGGAATACGTTTTTTCGACACGTGGCTCGCCCTCCAGTGGATCATTGAGCGCGGCAAGAANCTCATGAGCGGCGTCGTGTGACATTGCGACCCAGATAGCTTCGTCAGGATCACACGCGGCCATCTTATCGAAATCAGCGGGGACAGCGCGTCGATGGTCGTTGTTGACGCGTTCGGCCTCAAGCGTAATACGGATCTCGCCCTCGGCATCCAGCCCGACAAGGTCCAGTCGATGCAATGAGTAAGACTCTGAGACTTCCTCGACAGCGTCTTCATCCGTCCCCATGAATGTCGCAGCCGGGAGCGAGCCGTCCTGAATCTCGTAGTAAGGAATGACCTGTGTCACTGTTGACTCCGTGTCCGCGGCGTACTCGTGTTCGAGATAGAGCCGGGCCGCCTCCACGGCGAGGACGTGCTCACTGGATTCCTCAAGATCACCACATTCGTGACCGTAATCGACGCCACGGCGGTACGATTCCCCGATAGCGTCCCTGCCTGCAGGGGTCACCGAGTACAGGCGATGGGGGCGATCCGTATCGTGGCGCAGGACGTCGGCATCACACAGGTCCTGGACGGCGTCGCTCTCGATTCCGACATACTCCTGTAACCGAAGCATCGAATCGGACAGGAGATCGTATTCGAGCGGGTCATATCGGAGTTGCTGGGCGTTGTAGACAGCCTGCAGGAAACACAGCTGTGTCGTCGACCACTCGCTGTTTGCGCGTTCCTCGGCCGAGCGCTTCAGATTCAACGTACAGATCGGCACATCATCGGGGTCAACATCGGCAATGGCACCACAGCAGGCGATCGCACGCCGCATGCCATCGATAGACGGATCATACCGGTTCCCACAGTCCTGACAGTGCAGGGCGTGACTCTCACGGTCGTAGGAAACCGTTTCCGGGAGCCGACGCGTCTGCGGGAGGGCACTGTCGACGCGCATAGGTCTGGACTCACCAGCTGGGTCACTACCGTCGTCGGTTTCGCCGGGCGTACTCGGTGACGCAAGGGTGAGCCCAGCTTCGGACCGTGTCCGAGCTGTTACATCCGCTATTAGCGGCTCCATCTCGTCGGTGGGAATCGGCTGTCCGGGGCCGTCCGGATCGCCGGCCGGGAGCGGCAACGACCTCACCTGAAACGGCCGTGGCTCGGGGTGGTCGAAGGGGGCAGGCAACTGGACCAGCCACTCCCCGCGAGGGAGCCACTTGAGCTGGTCGGACATTTCTTGTTCCGGCATATCCGCGGTCGTAAAGCGGTCGGCCAGTCGGTCATCAGTCGGAACATTGCCAGTGACGTACGTCGAGACGTTGTTGAGTAACTCCCGGTAGACGGCGTCATCGATCCGGCGCAACTGGTCGGGGAACTGCATCGCGAGTGTGATCCCGACACCGAAGCCACGCGACTGTGAGAGCAAGTCCTGTAAGATATTTGAGGTAGCAACCGAGGCGGCTTCTTCGAGATACACATTAACAAGCTTATATGATTCTGTCGAGGGTGTCGACTGGGCGCGCCGGCGCAGAGCGGACCAGAGGTTCGACAGTAAGACAAGCGTCATGACGCGCTGGGTATCCGTCCGAATGCGGCCGGTGTCGACGATGATGACGACGTCCTCATCGAGAAAGTCACCGAAATCGAAATGCGGGCCGTCGCCCTCGGGAACGTGATTGAACAGACGGGCTAGCCGACGGTCGACAGGGATCTTCTCGATCCGGTTGGCGACCCCCTGCATGATCTCATCGAACGAACGGGCGCTGTTCGCGACAACGCCAGCCAGCAGTCGTTCGAGATCCTCGTCGGCCACGGCCGGGGCTGACTGCCGGTCGTGCATCTCCTGGGCGGCTGCGTGCAGCGCACGATGCTGGAACGCGTCGTCGCCGTTAACCGGGTCGAACAGTGCTTTGACTAGGTATCTGATGATATCCGGCGAGCGGACGGCCTGTTCGAACCTGTCACGGCCCATGATGCCTACGAGCAGTTCGAGGTAGTGATCGGCCTTGTCCTCGACAGCGGTGGTCCGCGAGACGCCAGCCGCGAGGTCCTTGCGAATGTCGAAAAAGGAGAGTGCCGGTAACAGGGCGGCACAGTCGAAGTACAGGACGCTATCGAGACTCCCGTACGTGGCGTAGTGAGCGCGCATGTACTCGGTGGCCATCCCACCGCCTTTCGGCAGGAACACGATGTCCGCACCATCGGTAGCCGCGTGATTCGCGACGATCCCGTTCGTGAGACTCGTGGACTTGCCCGAGCCGGTTTTGCCGAACCACGCGACGTGGAGTGACTGGAGCGAGGGTGGGAGTGTTACTGGGTTTTCTTGAGCCGTACCGTCTTGTGAGAGCGGGCGACCGAGTGGAAGGCCGTCGTCACGGAACGGGTTGAGATGTGACGCTGGTGGCGGTGGGAGCATGCGACGTTCGCCGGGTGTCGTCGCAAGGGCGCGTCTGGCTGCAGTCGTGAGCGCGCTTCCGTCCAGGAGACAGAGGCTCCCGAGTTCGCTGGCGTCGACGACGATGCCAGGGCTGGTTGGGGTGGTAAGCGGGAGGCGGTTTTTCAGTCGGTCGTAGTCAGCGGGCTGAAACGTCCGGTCACAGACCCGGGTTCGGAGGTCCGCCGCGTCGGTGTCTGTGTAGACGGTGCCGGTGAGTTCGTAGGTGGTGTGGCTCACCTCGGCGAAGGCCGTTGCGAGGTCGTCGGCGACATGCTGGTCAGTGTCATTGGAGAGGATCGCGCGAATGTTGACATCGAAGGAGTGTCGTGGGTCTCGGTCGGCGAGTTCGTCGAGACGGGCGCGATCTTCGACGGGGACTGGTGTGTCTGTGTGGGTTGGCTCGGGCGTGGTGATGAGTGTGGCAATGAGCTGTCCGAGCCACGATTTCCGGCCCTCCTCGAGTTCGCGTCGGTGGAGGTCTCTGTCAGTCGACCAATCGGCCCTGGGCCGGACGAGGATCTGTAACAGTGCCGGCCCCTCGGTGGCGGCCATTGCCTCGACGACGCTTGCCAGTGGCGTGCGGACATGTTTGCTTTCGTTCTGGAACTCCTGTAACGGCGTGAGTCGAGTTTGCCAGTCCTTTCGACGGTCAGGTCGGCCGTCGAATTCCACGCCGGCTGCGGGCTGTGCAGGGAGGAGTGTGGGTGCCCACTGGACCGTTCGGAACTCGTAGCTATCTGGAAAGAGGCTGCGAAGGATGCGTTCGAGTGGTTGGTGGAGGTCTTCGGCGTCGACGCCGACGTAATACTGGATCGTCTGGGTGTCTTCCGGTGGTGCGACAAGGTAAATGTCGATTGTTGGTGGGGAGTTGGTGAATCTGGATAGGAGGGCAGTGTCGGTATTGCGGGATTTGAGGGTGTGGAGGCGTTCGAATTGAGCTGTGGCAGTGTCTGGGTCGATTGGTTCGTCTGTCGGTGTGACCCGGATGTACTGCCGGGTCTCCTCGACTGGGACCGGTAAATTGTTCTGCTCTGGCATTGGAATTTACGTGTATATTTGTTAGTATAAAATTTTGGAAGGAAGTAGAGATAGCCGAGAAAGCCCCNGGTCGCTCCAGTCGAGGGGCTCTCACGGTTCGCTTCGCTCACCGTTCGAGTGNNCGCGGCGCTGTGCGCCGCGCACTCGCTGCGCTCCAGTGGGTGCTTGCGTCGCCCATCGTCCCGGAGCGACCTGCCCCTTTCAGTCCCGGCCCATTCAGGTGGTCGGGCGGCCGCGGATACAATTGAAGAATTGGTGTCCAGCCAATGTGTTGCTTCTCAACAGGCGTGTGGCGATCGTTCAGCCGATTCACCAAGGTGGAATCACCGTCCGCAAGGATCAGTGCAGTTCGAAACGCCGACAGTTGAAACGTTACACTATGATTAGACTTCCTAGCAGAACGCTCCGTGTCAGTTCAATCATCGTCGCTTGTTTGCTCAAAGTGCTTGAATGTCGACACCGAGTCCGGGAGGTCCTGAAGCGATCGGTCTGTCCACGTGTACGGGACGTACGGTTCATCGTCCACGTCAAGCCAGGTTTTGTGTCGCCGAGTGTAGTTATCCCACATCGGTCGGAGTCCGGAGTCAAACCTGTTGTTTAGCGATTGCTCGGCTTGATAGCTGAGATCAAACGCGAAGTCTTCTGGGAGATCCCAGAAGTTCCGGAAAAATCTTGCAAACTGCTTGCTCATCCGCATACTGCTCTCGTAGGTCTTTTTCACGTCGTCAATGAGGTTCTCCTCGTTCCGAATACGGTCGCGTTGCTGGTCGTACCACTCCGATGCCGGCTGGGCTTTCTCGGCGCGTTCGTCCATGCGCTTCTCACGGAGTTCTTCAGTTGCCCCCTCGTCGATTTCCCATTCGCCTTGGACGGCGGAGTTGTGTTTTGCCTCGTCGTTGACTTTGTTCACTACGACCGCATACGCGTCTTCGGCGTGTCGAGGGAGAACGTATCCATCATGGATGTCCGATAGGACGTCTTCCGGGTCGCGTTCGAGCGGATCACCCAGTCCCGACCCACCGCGGAGGTAGTTCAGATACATGTCATAGTCGTCAAACTCTTTGGGCGTGCTGATACCCTCCGGCCGCCGCGTCACGTCTCCATCGATTTTGGACTCGAACTCGCCACTTTCCGGGTCGAGGTCGTGCTGCGGGTAGTCTTCACCGTTCTCGAAGCGCTCCTTGAGGTCCGTCTCCTGGGCGTTCAGGATATACCCTGAGGCAGCGGGATAGCCGCCGAAGAGACCGCTGTCGCTGGTCATGTACCCGTTGCCCATCTCGTACAGGAGCCACCGACTTACGTCCTTGATTGTACGCATCGACTCAAAACCAGCACCGCCTGCACGGCGTCCAGCACCACCCGTATTGGGCTTGATTGCGCGCCCGAGGAACGGCAGCGGTTCGACCTGTTCCCACGCTTCAGCGTCGCCCATGTCACCTTCGGGGTTCCAGATCGCTGATGCGTGGGGCTCACCGTCCGCAACGTAGCGGGCACCCACTCCCTCGCAGGCGGCTTCAAACGAGTTGACGGCGTGGAGTTTGTCGAACTGGTCGATACCGCCGCCTTGCAGCCAGTTCGACGTGTTCGCGTTNCCGGCGTTNATCTCNTCCCAGAAGCCGCGTGCGTAATATCCCCGAGAAAGGTGCTGCCAGAGTGGGGCCCAGGCCGAGACCAGGAAATGCCAGGCGTAGGCATGCGCCGTCTCAGTGTTTTGTGTGTTGGCCCATGACCCGACAGGTAGATGGAAATCACAGGCGTAGTATGCGCCGTCGTTGACCAGTTCATTCGGTATCACAGTTTGGGTAAGCATCACCCAGATACCGCCCTGAATGGCGGCTGGGGTACAGTTGTAGGGATGCCAGCCCCACTTGTTTGCGCCCTCGAAGGAAACCTGGAACGAGCCGTCCTCGCGGATGTGTAGCTCCGAGGGGGCGTGCATGAGATGATTTTCGTTTGCGTATTCGCGTGTGACGTTCTGTTGCCCCTCATAGAGCGCGTCGACGAAAGATGCGCCGCGATACGTCCCAGGCAGCATCGTCTTCTTGATTCTGTTGCGAAAGCCGCGTCGACCGTACTCGATCGCTTCCCGAGAGAGTTGTTTGAACGTCTCGACCCCCGTTCTCTCGATCATCTCCTTGACCGAGTCCCGGATCATGAGACAGCCGGTAATACGGGTTCTCTCGTCGAGTTTCAGGAAGCTCGGCGTCCGCGTCTTGGCAGGGTATTCCTTTTTCCAGGAGTTGTACAATTGGAACTCCTCACCGATTTTGCGCGCCGTGTAGTATGCACCGTCGCCAAAACGGGAGGCCTGTGAGACGTTCATGCTGCCGGGACCGACCGCACCGGTATCGATGACGTGGTTGACGCCGCCGGCCCAGGCGACGAGTTCGCCTTCGTGGAAGATAGGGATGAGCGTCATCAGGTCACACGGGTGGACATCCCCCACGTGAGGGTCGTTGTTGACGAAGATGTCTCCCGGTTCGATTCCCGGGCTCTCCTCGTAATCGTGGTTAATCATGAATTTGATCGCTTCGCTCATCGTGTGTACGTGGACGATAATACCCGTCGAAACGGCGATAGAGTCACCTTCCGGGGTGAACAGGCCGTAACAAAGTTCACCCTCCTGTTCGACGATCGGGGTCGCGGAGACTTCTTTCGAGATTTCGCGTGCAGTTACAAGATCGCCACGGAGCCGCGAATAGAGCTGTTCGAACCGTATCGGGTCGTCTTCTTTGAGTGAGAGCTCTGTGACCCCTGAGTAGTGGCCCGTCGCCTCCGTCTTGTCCTCTAGCTCGGCCAATTGCTCGCGGAGCGTCCTGCCGTCCCATCCAATGCCCTTGTTACGCTGCCGCTTCTCTCGAACGGTCTCTTTTTCTCGTTTCGCTTCCTGCCGGCGTTCTTCGGTCTTGTTTTGGTCAGTTTGACTCATCGCTGGTCTCCTCTTTCGATGGTTGTGGTGCTAACAGGCGGCCGCAGTTGTTGACTGAGGCGTTACTGCGCATAGTCGAGTTCCTCCAGAATGATGGCGTGCTCGCCGACCACGAAGTCGCCGGAAATCCGGTCGTGGAGCAACACTGACTCCGTCAGGTCGTCAATTCGAGCTTTGCCCGTTACTGTCCGTTCGGAGATCCCGATGCAGATCCGGTCGGCGTCGGTTTCGACTGCGAATTCGACGAGCTCGGCAACATCGTACCCCTCGGGGAGACAGCTAATCGTGTACTCCACATCGTATTCGATCATGGGATTGATGTCCTGAATGAGCGGGCCGAGACAGCGAACGGTCGGCAATCGGAGAAAATAAATTGTCTCGCCTGCGTCGACAACTGAGCTCAGAACCTCCCTGACAGTAGGTTGTTGCTCGACCGAATTGATGATGAGGATCGTTGTCATTCTTGTGGCCCGAACAGTAACTCACAGAAGTTGTGCTCGACCCGGCGGAGCCGTTCACTAAGCGTCGACCTGCTGATGTCCAGTTCGCTCGCGATCTCCTCGGCTGTCACTTCCTGTGGAACCTTGAAGTAGCCCATTCGGTAGGCAGTCTCCAGTACCTCAAGTTGTTTGTCGGACAGTTTGCCCGACATGCTCTGTTTTATTTTGTTGCCGCCGAGCGGAAAGCCGATCGTCTCAGTCTGTGTCGTCCCGACCAACTCCAGTGAGCCGTGTTCGTCCTCGACGGTGTTTGCGACTTCCTTGAGATGGTTCCAGTCGCGTACGGATGCGACCACGTTGAGGTGTGCGTTCCGCCCGACGATTCTGTGTGGAATCGCCTGGTTTTCCGTCAGGAGAGAGAGGACCGATGCGTCCGACAGTGCCGCTATCACGCCCAGATAGTACGTATGCTGGTTCACGTCCGCCTTCGACATATCTATAATCTGTACGCCGGGCAACTTCTCCGCGAGCGTGTCCTGCGAGATGTCGGAGCCGAACTGGGCAGTCAAGGACAGAAAGACCGAATCACCGGCGACTGGTAGTGC
>JGI12449J12846_1000483_pt1 | contig 12422 bp, 8 predicted proteins | sample 23E2SouthBayCA_FD_12846 | JGI IMG/M metagenome (IMG submission 12846) | reverse complement strand
AGTCCGGGCCAGAACAGATTTGCGTCGGAGACGATGTGGCCGGCGCGCCCTTCCTGCATCGTCGAGAGCACGTCCGACCAGGTCTGGGTTGAGGCCCCTTCGGGACCGTAGTCCTGCAGCAGGCTAACGTACCAGTCCGCCGCGTTGATGACGCCGTCGGAGTCGAGGCCGGAATCATCCGGGAAACTGTCCCAGAGCTCCGCGCCGTTCTGGCGCAGGAACGTGTTGAGGATGTAGATGTTCATCCCGTACCCCTTGTCGCCACGGCCGACGGTGCCGACGACGTCGGACTCGTTCTCGTGGATGGTCTGTGCGTTCTGACGGAACTCTTCGAGCGTCTCCGCGACCTCCAGGTCGTGCTTGTCGTAGAGGTCTTTGCGGTAGAACTGCGTCTGAACTTCGACGGTAATCGGCATCCCGGTCCACGTGTCGCTGTAGCCGCCACCGTGGGCCTGCCAGCGCGACGCCTCGAAGAGATCGTCGGGCTCGTACCAGTCCTCGTCGAAGAGACTGTCGTCGTCAAAGAACGGGTCGAGCGGCTGTATCCAGCCCTCTTCACGGAACTGGTTGACGACCTGGTCCATGTAGAAGACGTCGAACTGCCCGGCGCCGGTACTAACGTCTGTCTGGCGCTTGGTTCGGAACTGCTGTTCGGGCAGGACGTTCCAGACGACGTCGATTCCGGTCAGTTCCTCGAAGACGGGGACTGCGGGCTTGATGGCCGAAACCCAGGGGTGCTGGACGGCTCCGATGTTGATCGAGGACCCCTCGAACTGTCGCCAGTCGATATCGGCGTCCTCGTACTCGCTGAGCGGAATTGCGAGTTCACCGTCGCTGCCGCTGGTGCTGGTTCCGCCATCGCTGCCACCGCTTCCGTCGCTTCCATCGCTCGAACCGTCGCTCCCGTCGCCGCCTCGTGTGCAGCCAGCGAGGCCGCCGAGTAGTCCGACACCTGTCGCTTTCAGGAACTTCCGCCTGTTAGAGTTGGTCATGCAAGTTTGCCTCGTCACTATCGAAATACCGATGCATAATAAAGGTAATCATCTGTAAGGTAGAATACTCATCTCACTGGGCGAGAACAGACGATATACAGTACGGAAGCCCCCATCCACGAACTCATCTGTCTCCGGAGTACGGGGAACCGTGGCAAGATTTTAATACGCGGTCCGAAAATATCGGGAGTACGGATCGTAGCCAAGTCCGCTGTGTGTCCAGCTCAGTTGGACTAGTGACAACGGGCTACGGCCCAGACCACCCATGACCCGACCCACACCAACTCACGAAAGAGGTACTGCTGCAGTGACGACCGCGATCCGACCGTTGGAGGACGACTGATGCGTGCCAGCACGTTGACTGATGACGGCGAAATTACTGTCGAAGAGCGTGACCGACCGGACCCTGCGGATGACGAGGTTCTCGTTCAGGTGGGCGCCTGTAGCGTCTGCATGACCGACTATCACATGTATCACGGCACCTTCGCAGCCGAGACACCCCTGGTCCTTGGCCACGAAGGTGCCGGGACCGTCGCGGAAGTCGGTGCTGACGTCGATCGCTTCGCAGTCGGTGACCGCGTCGCAATCAACCCCACCGTCCCCTGTAACGCCTGTTCGTACTGCAAGAGGGGTGAGACGCACCTCTGTGAGAACAACACGAGCATCGGTGGTGCCGGTGACACCATTCTCGACGGTGCCTTCGCCGACTACGTCCGCGTCCCGGCCATCAACGTCGAAGACATCGGTGATATGTCCTTCGAGCGGGCCGCGCTCGCCGAGCCGCTCGCCTGCTGTGTTCACGGCGTCGAACAGACTGACATCAAACCGGGAGACAGTGTCGGTATTATTGGCGCTGGCCCGATCGGCTTGCTACTCTTGCAAGCGTTCCGCAACGCGGGCGCTGCTCCAATCGTGGTTTCCGAACTCGATGACGAACGGCGAGAGCTGGCCGCCGACCTCGGCGCAGATGCCGTCATCGACCCCAACGAAGAAGATCCCGAGGAAGCGATCCCGGCGGCGGCCGGTGGACCGGTCGACGTCGGCGCTGAGGCCATCGGGCTCGTCCCGACAATCAAGCAGGCTAACGCTGTGACCGCGCCCGGCGGCTCGACGCTCATCTTCGGCGTCCCGGATCAGGAAGCGACGATGGAAGTCAGTCCGTTCGATGTCTTCTTCGACGAGGTCGACTACCGCGGTTCGTTCTCCCTGACGACCGAGGACTTCGAGCGAGCGATAACACTGCTCAGACACGAACGCATCGACGCAGAGACGCTCATCACCGAACGTATCGGGCTTGACGACCTCCCAGCAGCGTTTGAACGGATGGGCAACGCTGAGGGACTGAAGAAAGTAGTCGTTCCAGGGGACTCCGAGTGAGCGAGTACGCCTTCCTTGATACTGCGTCCGGAAATGCGGTCGTCGTGGCGCTTGACCACGGTCTCGGAATGGGCGCAATCGTCGGGTTTGAAGACCTGCGGGCCCGCGGTCTAGTGATGGGACGCAGCGTCTGGCAGACTGCGGACCCAGCCGCTTTTGTGTCCGCGCTCCGCGGAACCGTCCACGACTCTGATGCACCTGGAGTAGCCTGGCCGCCCTGAAGCGAATGTTTCTACGCGTTCGTGAGTTAGCTGCGAGCTGAACACATCTGTTCTGTAGAGCAGAACGAATAAATTTCGGCAGTTAGACATCGTAGCAATCTCGTTTGGGCCAATAAATAATGTAGAATAATTGTGTTACTAGTTCACAAAACCATGACTGTTCTGCTCTAGTGAACAGACTTTTCACAGCATAAGTTGAAATGATACCCAATGACTGACGAACCACAGTATGCGGTCGAAGCAACCCAAACGTCCGTTGCTATCCTCGAAGCGCTTGTCAACGCGACGGGACCCATCGGTGTGACAGAGGTTGCCAATACCGTCGGGGTATCCAAGAGCGTCGCTCACAACCATCTCTCGACGTTGCGTGCGGCTGAATACGTTGTCAAGCGCGCAGAGAAGTATGAGGCATCGCTCCGCCCGCTGGCTCTCGGTGAGCGAACGCGTGACGGGCTCAGTTTCTATCAGGCAGCGGAGCAGCAACTGGACAACCTCGCGACGGCGACAGGGGAGACAACGACGCTGTTTGTCCTCGAAGAAACGTCCGGTGTCCCGGTGTCGATCTCCGAACCTGAGGACGGCTGGTCAACCCCGTTCCACGCGGGCGAACGGTTGCCACTCCACGTCAACGCCATGGGAAAGGCATTGTTGGCGTCGCTTCCGAGTGACCGCGTCGAATCGATTCTCGATGAGACGGAACTTATTGCGCCGACTGACGCCACGATCGTAGATCAGGACGAACTCGCCGAGGAACTGCGCCGAATCCGCGACGACGGCATAGCGTTCTGCAGAGGAGAACAGTACGAAGGGATCATCGGTGTTGCCGCCCCGCTCCCTGATGTCAGTGGCAATCGGGTCGCTGCGCTGGGGATCGCTGGCCCTGTTGAACGCCTGAACGGCCGATACCTCAGGGAAGATATCACCGGGCAAGTCCTCAGCACGACAAAATCCATTCAGGTGGCCCTTACATCGAATTAAGAGATTCTGGAATAACGGACGTACCACTGTTATTCTATCGGTGGCCGCCATCGAAGTGGACAAACGACCTCACTGCTACACACCGCTACCGGCGACGCCTGATCTTCATGCGTTGAAAGGATNGTTCGCGGTCACCTCGGCATCAGACGCAATCTCNCCAAGGGATCGTGGCTTACTTTATCCTCCCTTCCACTGACTGTGAGATCAAGCATCACCGTGTGAATGCCACTGCTGTCAATCGCGTGCTGTTCTCTATAGCAGAACATACAGCAGGTTTGAATAGCAAGGTGCTATATGAGGACAGCCGAACCAGCTACAAAGCGGCTATTGGTCCCTAACTTCGCCCTCTCATCAAATATAAACCTATAATCATGTAGGCTCAGGACATATGTCCCGAAGTTGAGTATAGAAATGCTAGATATATATTTGTCTTATCCAAGTCGGTATGTCCACTGGCGATGTCCGGTCTCCCACGGAAGTAGATGTATCTGATGTGTCCCGCTACGGGACGACGCAGCACCAGAGAAGCAACCGTGGCCCTACCAGAGACTGAGACATGCGATTTCTGTGTAAACTGCAGGAAAACCGACCGTATCCTCACAATGGGGTGCCACAGCCCGGGCACAGCGGAGGGCCGGATTCGGGGAGTGAGAGCCCGCAGTGTGGACATCCATCATCTCCTTCTCGTGTCCGGATTTCCGAAACAATCTCGGCTGTCTGCGTGCGGATTGCATCTCTCGTGGCTATGCCTGTGAATCCATTCGCAGATTCCGTCCCGCGATGCCGGGACAGAGCGAATTGCGCTCGTTTTGCAACAAATTCCTCGGCAACGGTGAGATCGTCAAGTTGTGTTTGCGGAAACGATTCTATGCTATCAGTGCCGGCAAGCAACCCCAGCGCTTCGGCCGCTCGCCCACGAACGTATCTGCTTTCGTCTTCGAGACACGAGACGAGTGCTTCCCTGGCGTCTACAAGCCGTTCGGGGCACGCAGACCCGATAACGACGAGAGCTGTGCTTAAGTGATATCGGACAACTTCACTGTCCGATTGAAGATGCTCGGCGAGTGAGTCGACCTGATAACGGAGTCTCTCGGGACTACCCAAGGCAACGTGGGCCAGCGCCTTCGCTAATTTCTCTGTTACTTCTGGTTTGTCGAACTCTAGACCGATACGAAGGTCTGCCACGACCGCAGGCGAGACGACGGCGTCGGGATGGTCAACGGCGACGTAGCCCAGCGCCTCTGCACATCGAGCACGAACGTAGTAGAACTCTGACTCATCCGCCAGTCGCTCGGCAAGCGTTGGGACAACCGGAACCACGCTGTCCGGCGCGCCCTCGCTGATCGTGACGACCAATTTCGCTGTCGTGAGCCGTGTTGGCCGCTCGCTGTCCTGTAAAAAATCGGTGAGCGATGGCAGTACGCCGTCGAACAGTTCCGGCTGCTCGTCGGCAGCCGCTTTGAGTGACCGCAAGCACGCCTGTTGGGTAGCCGGTCCGGCTGTCGAAAGCCGCTCAAGTGCCGCAACTGCGTCAGCTTCGTTCCCTTGTTCAAGTAATGTCGCAATCTCTGTCTCTGGAGGTCCACTGGGTTGGTCGTCCATCGGTCCGTTGTCGGTGCTTCTCAGAGAACCCACAAAACCCCTTGCTTCCCGGTTATTGCCCGATCTGATAACAACCACTCACCGGTGAAGCTGCTATACCGTGATTAAGCCATCATCTGGCAGTGGATGCATCATTGCCACATTTACTTATCGAATATCTCAATACGGAATACCAAAATTTGGTTATATACTGAGTGTCGTTTCTATGAGCAGCGACCGTAATAGAAGCCAAGTTCATCAACAGTGCAACCAGTTTAGGCCACCTGATGAGTCACCCGTTTCAGACAAAAACTAAATGATGATGTAGGTTTTCAGTTCGCGTATAGATGGAAAGCAAACGCGCGTCGTTCGAGGGTGCTCTCGAAGCACTGGGTGTGACAGTTTCTAGCACATCTGAGTCTGAACTCGAAGCCGCTGTTACGGAAGCAGTCACGGAGCCTGCAGTCGGGGTCGCGCTCGACGAGACGGTTGGGGACGGGACGTTTTCGCTCGTGGAGACGCCGATCACCGTCGACCCGACGCCGGCCGCGCTCCGCGAGGCGACCACCGGCGTAACGGGGGCTGAACTCGGTGTCGGCGATTACGGCTCACTCGTCCTCTCGATGACTGAACAGGCTAGTGAACTCGTGAGCCTATTTGTCGAGCGCCACGTCGCCATTCTTTACGAGGAAGACATCCAGCCCGATATGGACGCAGCAGTGGCAGAACTGGACGAGCGGTTTACCGAAACTAACGGGAGTGCGATTATTGCAACAGGGCCGAGTGCAACGGCCGACATGGGCGCGCTGGTCAAGGGCGCACACGGTCCCAAAGAGGTCCACGTCATCGTCGTCGAGGGGGAGGACTGACAATGGCGACTGCCGATGAAATCCGCGAACTGATGCGGACCGAAGGTGCGGCAATCGCGGAGAACACGCAGGGATTTAATACGGGACGCTACGACTCTGTCGGAGATCTAGAGGACTACGAGGACCTCAAGCGAGCGGCCCGGGGTATCAAGGAGGACGCCATCGAGGAGCTACCGGAACTTCTCGACCAGCTAACGGAGACTGTCGAAGCCAACGGCGGGACGGTGTACATCGCCGACGACGCCGCTGACGCGAACGAGTACATCCGCGATGTGGCCCACGAGCGCGCGGCTGACCGGGTCGTCAAGAGTAAGTCGATGACCAGCGAGGAGATCGAGGTCAACGAAGCGCTCGAAGCAGATGGCGTGGACGTAGTGGAAACGGATCTGGGCGAGTGGGTGTTGCAGATCGCCGACGAAGCCCCCTCTCATATCGTCGCCCCGGCCATTCACAAGTCACGCGAGAGCATCGCGGAGCTGTTCAACGAACAATTCGACCCCGACGAGCCTCTAGAGACAGCGGCGGAACTGACCCACTTCGCCCGCGAGAAACTGGGTGAGCAGATCATCGACGCAGAAGTCGGGATCACCGGCGCGAACTTCATCGCGGCCGATACCGGGACGATGGCGCTGGTCACTAGTGAGGGCAACGCTCGCAAAACGGTGGCTGCGACGGACACACACGTCGCCGTCGCTGGCGTCGAAAAAGTCATTCCGACAGTTGCAGACCTCCACCCGTTCATCGAACTCATCGGTCGGTCGGGCACCGGGCAGGACATTACATCGTACGTCTCGTTGCTGACCCCTCCGGTTGACACGCCGGTCGTCGATTTCACCGACNACGAAACACCGCTGTCGGAATTCGATTCCGACCGCGATTTCCATCTTGTGTTGATNGACAACGGCCGACTGGAGATGCGAGATGACGAGCAGCTTCGGGAGACGCTGTACTGCATCCGATGTTCCGCCTGTTCGAACTCGTGTGCGAACTTTCAGAGCGTCGGCGGCCACGCCTTCGGCGGGGAGACGTATTCGGGTGGCATTGCGACGGGCTGGGAGGCCGGTATCGAAGGGCTGGACGTGGCCGAGGAGTTCAACGACCTCTGTACTGGGTGTACGCGCTGTGTGAATGCCTGTCCCGTCGGTATCGATATTCCCTGGATCAACACTGTCGTCCGGGACCGCATCAATCGCGACAAAGAGGCTCCTGGAGAGTGGCTCGTCGACGGCCTCACTCCTGACGAAGAGGACGACGGCGCACCACTGCAGAAGCGCTTCTTCGGTAACTTCGAGACCGTGGCGAAACTGGGCAGCGCCACCGCGCCGGTGTCGAACTGGCTGGCGGACACGACACTCGCTCGGCAAACGATGTCCCGAGTTCTGGGCATCGACCCGCGCCGAGACCTTCCAGCGTTCGAACGGGAGACGCTCGTCGACTGGGCTGGCGACCGTGACTCACAGGTCACAAATCCCGAGCGCCGGGCGGTGCTGTATCCGGACCTGTACACCAATCACGTGCAGGTAGAGCGGGGCAAAGCCGCGGTAAGGGTGCTTGAGTCGCTGGGTGTCGACGTGGTAGTGCCGCCGGCTCCGTCCAGCGGCCGCGCGCCGCTATCACAGGGTATGGTTGCGACGGCGACAGACCACGCTGAGCGGGTCACAGAGGCCCTCGAACCACATATCGCAGACGGCCGCGACGTGGTCGTTATCGAGCCGAGCGACCACGCGATGTTCACCCGCGAATACGAGCGACTCCTTGATGAGTCGTCTTTCACTGACATCGCGGCGAACAGCTACGAGGTGTTCGAATACGTCTTCGGATTACTCGACAACGGTGCATCCGTCGATTCACTCTCGACCGTCACCGGCGCGGAAATCGCGTATCACAGCCACTGCCAGCAGCGAACACTCGGTCTTGAAGCTCATACCGTCGCTGTCCTCGAAGAATGTGGCTACGACGTTGTTACATCCGACGTGGAGTGCTGTGGCATGGCCGGGAGCTTCGGGTACAAGTCCGATTACTACGAACTGAGCATGGACGTTGGCGACCGGCTCCGGACCCAGTTGGAAGACGACGGCGTACAGGATCGGCCCGTCGTCGCCAGTGGGACCTCCTGTCTGGAGCAGATCGACGCGCTACTGGAGCGGCAGCCGCGCCATCCGATCGAGCTGTTGGCGACGTAAGCGACCGCTGCGGCTTGTTATTTGCGTGCAGGCAGGAAACATTGCACCTAACGCGTGTACGCCCGTTATTTATACCGTGCTTATATCCATCTGTATGTCGGGGGCGTACGTCGGATTGGATCCCGGGATCTGAGGTCGCGCATCCGTGCTCTGACGACCTTTATGTACCATTGCTTGTCCTGTTCATGCTCTGCAGTGCAAGTCCACAGGTCCGCTACCGGCAGCTACTCGCGAAGCGACGGCGCGACGAGCTGTCCGTTATCGAACTCAATCGGTGACGGGTCTTCGACCACACGAAGGTCGTCACGGTCGCGTGCGGCCTCGACCAGCGCCGGCGATGCGTAGAGCTGGTGGAGATGCATCGTGTCGGCTGCACGGAGGACTCGAACGGTGTCGGTGTCGACGACCCCTATCGTCGACAGCGCAGCGACGATGCCGGCGCGGTCGGTTTCGACCACCGGCGGCAGTTTCACGCCACGGATCGTGCTTGCAGTAAGGGCATTGATCAGCGACGTTTCCGCGTCAAGTTCCGCAATAATATCAGCATGGATGATATCAGCTGAGCCGATGCCCATCGCGTTGCCGTGGGTCTTCTCTGTCAGCCCGCGTGTGAAGATGCGTTTGATATCCGGTGTCTCTGGGGCCGGCTCGTTTATCGAGAACGGTCGGCGGCCAATGACGTTTGTATCGAGTCCCTGACCGCTGATTTCTTTCCCCTGACGGTCGAACACCACGAGATCCAGTTCTTCGAACGGGAGCGTCGGCATCAGTTCGTAGGCGGTCTCTAACAGTTCTTCTTCGCGGTCGAGGAAGCCACTCGGCGGCACGCCCTCTATCAGCGTTGTCTCGTCGTGCTGGTCCTCGACGATTGCGACGCCGCCGACGATGGGCAACTCTTCGAGCAGCCGGCCAGTAATCTCTGGAATCATCTGGCGAAACGACCAGTCGACGGCCCACTTGTGGGCAATCTGTGCGCCGCGCTGCTTGCCCATGCCGATGACGAGCATTTTCGAGAGCCCGCTTTCGACGGGGCCGTCGAAGTCCGTGTGCGGCTTGACGCGGTTGATTGGGATGATTGCATCAGCCGCCACAGCGTTATCATCAGCGACGACAGGCACGTCACGGTCCGGTGTTCGTCCGACCTCGACCACGTCCATACTCGACCGGATTTCACAGCCGATGGTCGACTCGGTCACGCCCAGTTCGTTCAACATTGTTCGTTGCCCCTCGCCGGTCGCGCCACCGTGGCTTCCCATCGCCGGGAAGACGAATGGCTCGTAGCCGGCGTCGGAAACTGCGTCGACGACACCAGCGACAATAGTAGGCAGATTCGCGATACCGCGACTGCCGACACCCAGCGCGACTTCACCGCCGTCAGGCACGTCCGCAAAGGACAGGGATTCGGCCGCTCGGGCTGCGTGTGTTGCGACATGGGCTGGCGTTATCGGGTCTGTCTCCCAGTTCTGTTCGATGATACCGAATTCGGGGAGCGGTGGATCGTCGCAGGCGTCGACGATCGTCTCTTCCGGGACCGAGAGTGCGTCCGCCGCGATCTGTTGATCTGATGCGTTCATACGCGGCATATCAGTCCGTCTATTGATAAACGTGACCCACGGTCCAAACTGCGGCTGCCACCCCTATCGTCACTCAGCAGTTCGGTAGTCCCACTCGAAAGCAACCACCGTGTACCGGGGCCTCCGTTACTCGCTTGCGCCCGGAATAGCGAGCACGATCACGTCGTTGACGTTTGTCCCGGTTGGTCCGGTTTCAATTGTTGCCTCGATTTCTGAGAGGTACGAGCCGACATCGTTTGCAAGCAACGCCTCGCGGGCCCGTTCGCGGTCGCTAATGGCGGCCCCATCCGCGATAGCACCGGCCACATCGGAGCTTCCGTCTTCGCCGTCAGTGTCGACGGCCGCGATGACCGCGTCGCCGTCGTGGGCCAGTGCACCGGAGAGAACAAATTCCTGATTCGGACCTCCCTGTCCGCCGTCCCCTGTTACGGTGACGGTCGTCTCGCCACCGGCAAGGAGAACGGCCGGCGGTTCGACCGGTGTTCCCGTCGCTGTTGCCTCTTCGGCAATTGCGACGAGCGGTTTCGCCACTTCGCGGGCTTCGCCGCGCAGGCGAGACGTGAGCACGAGTGGTTCGTACCCCGCCTCCCGTGCGACGGCCGCGGCGGCGTCAAGTGCGGTTGCGTTGTCCCCGATGAGATGGTTCGTCACCCGGTCAAAAAAAAACCGATACTCGGCCATCTCGCCCGGATTCGAGATAATTGCAAACGGCCGGCGGTGGCGTGAGGTCGTATCGTTCGAACACGTCACGGGCGTCCTCGTACGTGGTTTCGTCCGGAACTGAGGGACCGCTACCGATGGTTGAGAGGTCGTTTCCGACAACGTCGCTGATTAGTAACCCAGCGACAGTGGCGGGAGCCGCGCGCCGTGCTATCTGCCCACCTTTCAGGTCTGAGAGGTGTTTCCGAACCGCGTTGATCTCCGCAATCGGGACGCCGCCACTGAGGAGCCTGTCGGTCGTTGTCTGGAGATCCTCCAGTGTCAGGTCCCCGGCCGGAGCCGATAGAAGCGCGCTGGCTCCGCCGGTCAGAACAAACAGGATGAGCGTCTCCGCATCGGCCTCGTCAACGGTTTCGAGAATATCGGCCGTCGCCACAACGTTCCGGTCCGACGGTAACGGGTGATCTCCGACAGAACTCCGGACGGTTTCGGTGTCAATAGTCTGCTTGACGACCACGTGGCCACCGCTGAGTGTGTCCCCGAGAATAGATTCAAGCGCCCGTGTCACACCGCCTGCGGCTTTCCCGCCGCCGACGATGACGACCTCGCCGTACTCGTCAAGGTCGTATGTCGTCCCGCCGACCGTCAGCGTCTGGTCTTCGCGGCCGATGGCTGACTTGGTGGCGGCCTCAGGCGCGGCCGCGTCCACGGCAGCCTCGATACAATCGAGTGCGACCTCGTGGACACGATTACCAACGACCTCGGCTCGGTTGCGAATCATACGACTGCTTCCGACCAGACCAGTAAAAGTCTGGCTCAGTCGTGGGTTCCACTGTTTTCCGCACCACACCTGTTGATATCGAACGTTCTACGTCGGGTAGTCGCAGGCAAGACTGTGGATAACAGTGTTCGATGGTTCCAATAAATAGTTAGAATTCATATACAGGTGTGGTCGTGGAACGGATACTAGTTTCCATCCGGTACTTGCGTCTATATTTCATAGATAGACGGCCAAAAACGCGGACAGGCACTCGGCAGCAGGGTTACTGTGATTCGAAATTGGTAGGACGTAGCTTCTCGGATGAGTTTTCCTCTGAAACGAGCCAATATCCGGCTAATCGATTAGGTTTTTCCGGTCTGCAGTGAGTGTGTCCCCTCCGGCCGAAGGAATGGTTTCGATGTGCGAACGTGGTAAAGACCGTCTTATAAGCCGTTAGCTGGATGCTATTCCACCGCTGAGAATCGCCTCCTCGAACAGCTCTCGTAAGTAAACTCCTAACAAGACATTGCACTCGAGGAGGTCGGCGTATGGGGTTTCTCGCAGCGTCCTTGCGATACAGGTGTGATCGTCGAAAAGTGACTCACGTGTGTTCGGCGTCGAGCGTCACTTCGAGGCCCTTCCGGAGGGGCAGGGACGGTTCGTACCCGAGCAGTTCGCGTGCGTCACCGAGGTCTGCTTCGCTCTGTTGGATGTCGTTCGCGCGACCGGGGACGTGCTCGACCGCGATGTCCGTACCGACGACGTCTCGGACCGTTTCGGCGAGTTCGTTTATGCTAATGCTCCGTCCGGTCCCGACGTTGAACGGCCGGCCGATGGCGTCCGTCGTAGCTGCGAGCAGGTTCGCACGCACAACGTCGTCGACGTGGACGAAGTCCCTCGTCTGTGTCCCATCGCCCTCGACCGTGAGCGGCTCACCGGCCTGGGCCTGACGGACGAATGTGCCAATGACACCGGCGTACTCTCCGTCAAGCCCGCGTGGACCGTAGACGTTGAAATACCGTAGCGGAACCGTCGGTAGCCCGTACTCCTCGGTGTAAAACCGCGCGTACTGCTCCCCTAGGTATTTTTCGAAGCCGTACGGACTATTTGGTTCGGTTGGCGCGTCTTCTCCAATGGGAACGTCGTCAGGGGCGCCGTACACGGCGGCGCTGGACGCGAACACCACCCGCGTGTCCTGCCGCCGAGCGCAGTCGAACACGTTGACGG
>JGI12449J12846_1000482_pt1 | contig 12436 bp, 9 predicted proteins | sample 23E2SouthBayCA_FD_12846 | JGI IMG/M metagenome (IMG submission 12846) | reverse complement strand
GAACACGATCGTCTCTCACAAAACTCCAGCATCGTAATAATATTCACCGGTGGTGCTATCACCAATCAGAGGTTGAACTAATCGAGTCTTAGTGGATAGGATGGCGCAGTGTCCGGTTTCCTGACAGTGTGTATTCGCTGCCATATGGCAGTCGTGAGCATTCAGGTACCGGAAGCAGGACCGTTGGTTACCTGCTGTCGGAGGGAAGCAATCGATTCATAGGACCACTTCCCACCCAGCGACGCGAACAAATGTGGATACACTGGCCAGTACAAAGGGTTTGCCAGCGCGGATAATAAAAAATACTTCCTGGCTTCCTTGTAGCGGTCGGCTCTAACTGCAGACCGTGCCAGCGAGCGGCGCATTGTGGCTTTGAACATCCGCTCGTAGTAAATTCCGTACTCCGCCGCAACCCAGTCGTGCTTCGAGATGAGCATTGGATACGCCACATCTCGCTTCTGTTCATATTTTTTTGTAATGCTGTCAGGGAGTCCAGTCTGACGGTACGTCAGCGTCTCCCGAACTGGCCGGAAGTGTGTGTGCTGTGCAAGGCGGAAGAACCACTCACGATCTTGCCAGGCAGGCAACCTCTCGTCGGGTAATCCTGCAGTTTCTATGACTGTTGTGTCGACCATAACCGAGGAAAACTGACCAAAGTTCGTGCCGGTCAGGAGATCCTTCATTACGTCGCCCGATGCAATTGGTGTCGACACTGTTGTGCCCTCCGGCCCGTCCTTCCGAACGCCGGTGTACACAACACCGGTCTCCGAGTCAGACTCCTGAAATGCTTGAACCTGCTTTGTGATCTTCGTCTCGTCCCACTGGTCGTCATCGTCCAAAAATGCGACATATCGGCCGTCAGCCGCTCTAATTCCCGTATTTCTAGCAGCGTTCGCTCCTTGGTTCTCGTCATGGCGAAGGATACGAAACGAGTTTTCCACCGTCGGATCGAATGAGTCCAGCGTTTCCCTAACAGGGGTCGGAGATGCGTCATCGACGACGAACAACTCAATGTCGTCATACGTCTGCTCTAGAACACTCTGGATGGCGCTCGATAACCTTTCGTTCCGGCCGTACGTCGGTATGATTGCGCTCACGAGCGGTGTTGTCGCTTCGTCAGTGTCCACGGACTCATTCATGTGGCTTCAGTACCGGCGGTCGAGACCGACGGTGTTCACTATTCGGCACCTACTATTGCCGTCAAACGGGAAGACATTGTTTGGAGATCTCGCTAGTACCGGCCGATAAATCTCACCTGCTGGAGAAGCACCCCCGGAATCAAGAAAAAGGTCCTAACCGAATATTACGCACACGCCTGAAAACGATACCGATACTGGAGTTGACGAGGCCGTTAGATGTGTTCCGTCTGATGAAGAATGCTACTCCCATCATCGGATGTAAAATGGGGTTAAGAAGGGAATAACAATGCTGTCAATCACGGCATATGCGAGTATGCTTACTAGGACCGTATCAAGTGATGTGCTCTCCGCTGGTACATAACTTGGTCTACACGTGCAAAAACAATGACTGATGACTCAGGGTTGGCGTCGCAGATCGGCCGACGGAAACTCCTTGCCCTCCTTGGATCAGCTGCGGTCACTGGCGGTGTCGTCCATGAAGTGTTTGGGAGTCGGTTTACTGGGCCCAGTGAGGAGCCGCTGGTCAGCGTGGAGGGGACGCCGGAGACAAAACCAGATGGAGAAAATGCGCCAGAACCGAATGGGGAAAACATCAGGGATCACGGTGCGAAACCGAATCCGACTGATCCGGGCATTGAGGCCGCAGAGCGGAATCTGAATGCCCTCCAAGCTGCTGCTCAAGCGGCTGGTGCTCACGGGTCGATCTACGTTCCAGAGGGAACGTACTATATTGGCCGTAGAGGAGCGCAGTACGAACCATTCAATCGGATCGGTGCCGACGGGGATATGCCACCCGGCATCTCAATTTATGGGGCCGGCCCACAAGCCTCGGAACTCGCTATTACCGAACGACTTCAGGCCGGGTCGCACCCGGTTCAAACGGCCTTCCGTTATATGGATGATGTGAACCACGGGACGGTCGTTATTAGGGATATACAGCTCAACGGGAACTATGAGAATCTCCCAAATCTTCGCGATTCCGGGGGCGGATCCAGGTGTATAAAAGTCGGTGGCAACGGGGACCTCCACATATCGAACACCCACATCCGCGGCTGGTATCAAGAGGCTATCCTTGGCCGTGATGTGCTACGGACTGTCAATCGGTGTACCTTTGAGGACAATGCCATTGCCGATCACAATTATTCCGGTGGCAGACACATCGGTCACCACATCACCACGCACGCGAGCAATGGTAATCCACTCAAAGTGACAAACTCCCGTTTCATCGACTGTTCCGGGAGCGCAATAGATGTCCGGTTTAATGCCGGCGAGATTTCTGTCAGAAACTGCTATGTGACTGGCACTGGTGCGAATTTTTGTAAGCTGAGTGCCGCATCTCTACTGGATGTCCGCCGTGTCTACCACCGCGCAAACACGCCCTCGCTTGAGGCCAAGCTTGATGATACCCCCGGACATGAATTTGATGGCCGACAGTTCATTCAGCGTATATCCGCCAGAGCGGACACTCCACCGACGGTACGTCTTAATGATGTCATTACAACAAATATGACAGACTATGCGCTCCAGTGTCGGATTGACGAGATGACCATCGAGGGAGATATGATAGCAATCGCTAAAACGAACATGCGGGAGGACAATGAGGTTATTAGAGACCGGGGCCCTGGATTGTTCTCGGATATCGATATCGACCGGCTCTCAGTCCATGAGTGTAATGGCATGGTGTTCGACCTGAACTCATCAAGTGGCACTATCCGGACATTGGCGCGGAACAATAATCAGGGAGGACTCGGCAACACAGCTGATCTCACGGTCGAAACGGATGCAAAGGGACAAGAGCCGTTCAAGCCATCAGTGCCGTCGCCATCGGCTGTCGGAATCAACACTGCGTCACACTCAGTTGTCTGGAGGTGAATTAGTGTGACCGGACACAGACTCACCGCCAGTCACCGAACAGATACCGTCCATAATTATCAGACAACACGATCATGAATGGGTCAGACACCGGGATCAAAGGCTTGACGCTCGCATCACCAAAATCGGACACGGAGCCTCGGCTCCGCCGATTTCTGCTGATTTATGTCATCGTACTCATATTGCTTTCGCTGGCGATGTGGTGGGTCGGATTCACGACGTTCAGTGTCTACTATGTCCTCGCCTTCCTGTGGTTTCTGGTCCTGAGCGTAATCTTGATTTCACCGGAGGCCGATATGAAATGGACCCACGGTCTTCGATGGGCCAAGTGGATCGGTTGGGTACTGCTCGTGTATGTACTCTTTAGACGTGTAATGCCCATTCTGGGATGATTCAACCCCTTTTCTATAGGGGAGAATCGGCTCGAAATCCAAAATAAACAGCTGGCTCAAGACGTACATATTTTTATTTGTTATTGTCTATCTTCTAATCCGTACATCGAAGAAAGTCCCAGTACCGGATGCATACTTAATGAGACCCATTGCCAGTTAGCATTCATGTACGATGCGGTCGTAAGCGCGATGAACCACCCAGACCCCTTTAATCCCTACATGGGGTTGTTCAACTTCCGTTCCATCAAGGCGCTCAGTACGACAGACGCCAGTCTGGATGTCGTTACTCCTCGTCCGAGAGCGCCCCCGGTGGGCCCCTATTCAGAGTTCAGTGATATACCGAGTCGACATGATTACAGTTCTCACGAGGTCCATTATCCTAGATTCCTCTACTTATTACCACAGAAGATATTTAAATACACGCTGTCATCTCGTTCGTTTTCGGAAATGCTTCCGAAATATATTTCAACGAACTTTGAGACACCAGATATCTGCCATGCTGGCCACATTCATTACGATGGTTACGGGTTGGTTCCGTATTGTAGGACAAACGACATCCCACTAACAGTCATGGGGCGTGGGAAGATTTTGAATAATTTCTATGACCTCTCACAATTAAGTCGGAAGAAGATCAGAGAGACTCTCAATTACGCGGATGGCATCTTTTGTGTGAGTGAATCACTTGCACGTATCGCTAACAATATCACGGAAGCTCCGAAAGCGACTGTACTCCCCAATGGGGCGAATCCATCGCGGTATCCAACGGATAACGAGGCAGCGATTCGGCGGGAACTGGGAATCGATCAAGAGACTACGCTCATCATGTTCTGTGGCGGGTATACGGAACGGAAAGGGATCAATGAAATTTGTGACGCTCTGGATGGCATTCGTAACGACGACGTAGCCTTCGTTTTCGTCGGTCATTACGGTGATCTTCGGACAGACCTCATCGGCGAACTCAAAGCTAGTCACCACGAGAATTATCGGGTCCTCTGGGAAGTCCCGCCACTGGGTCTCCGCCGTTGGTTCGCTGCCGCCGATATTTTCATGCTCCCAAGCCACGCAGAAGGCCGACCGAACACGATATACGAGTCGATGGCCAGCGAAACCGCGGTAGTAGCCTCTGCTGTGTCCGGTATCCCAGAACAGGTTGTGGACGGAGAAACAGGTCTCTTGATCCCGGAGAAAGACTCCAACGCACTTACTACTGCTCTGAACAGCCTCATTGACGATTCAAAGGAGCGAGAACGAATGGGGACAAACGGTAAGCAGCGGTTGATATCGAAGGGCTGGACGTGGGAGGCGCACGGTCAACGACTTGCGACTCTCCACGAATCAATCATCAATGACGGCCAGCTTCCCGCGTCCGAAGTCCTGGGCTAGTACATAACAGGTAGTGCTGTTAAGATGTGAAGACGTGCTCTTCTAAGAACTGCTCGTACGCATCAAACACGGGTTTCGGCGAGAAGTCGTCGGCGCGGGACCGCAACCGATCAGAGTCGGGCGGGTCAGCGAGCGTGTCACAGACTGCGTTGGCTAACCCATCAATATCGTCCATTGGGACAAGTGTGCCGTGCTCTCCATCGGAGAGAATTTCTCTGGGGCCGCTTGGACAGTCCGTCGACACGACTGGGCATCCAACCGCCAAACACTCGATCAGGACCGTTGGTAGCCCTTCATACCGGGACGAGAGGAGAAAGACATCTGACTTTCTCATATATCGATACGGGTTATCGACGAATCCGGGAAGAGACACGGTGTCTGACAACCCCAGTCGCTCNACTGTCGTCTGAACTTGCTCTCGGCACGGTCCTTTTCCCGCGATGATTGCACGTGCGTCGGGGTTCTTGTTGACAATCTTCTCGAACGCACGGACCCATCCATCCAGATTCTTTTGCCGTGCGTGTCGCCCAACAAATAGGACGACATCTCGATCGTCGCCTTCTACCCACTCGTGTTCGACTGGTTGGCTGGCCCGCTCACGAATCTGTTCGACATCCACAGGGTTGTATAGGACTGAAATATCCGATCGTTCGACTGGTGTTCTGTCAGTGAGGCTGTCCGCGACGCCTTCAGAAACACTGACTATTTGATCCGAAGCGGGGTAAAGCCGGGGAACGATTCGTCTGACAATCTGGTCTTTCGGTGTCGCCTCGACTTCGTGTCCGAACGCAGAGTGTTGCGTCGGAATCACAGCAGTATCGGTGTTGAGGAACCGATTGATAGCGAGTGAGACAATGCTCGGGTGTTCGAGATGTGGAAATAACGCTGCCGGCTTGCGTTTATTCAAATATGTAGCCAGAAACGGCAGGTGTGCGGCCACCCCGACCACTGGCGTCGTCGATGGTGGGAGCTCGACGATAGACACCTGTTCTGATAACTCTGATCGGAGTTCACCGCTTGCCCGTGACAATAGAAGATCAATGTCGTATCCTCGGGTGGCCAGTCCGTTCGCAATTGTGATTGCGACCTGCTCTGCACCGCCGACGGAGAGGTCTGGAATGAAGAATGCCAGCAGCGGTCTGTCGCCATCTGTCGCAGTTGAAGTGTCTTGTTCGGGGACTGTCGAGACAGCAGAACCAGTACCGTCTGAAAGCGTCGACTCGTCCATTATCGTGTTGAACCCGTCAGATAGCCTTTGTTAATCACTGGGTTCCAGAGTTGAATACTAAAAAAATATCTTCAGTTCACGGATATTGTTTCGGTCAGTTTCCGCCGCAAGGAGATTGCCACCCTGTGGCTCCACTCCTCTCCTGTGCAAGCGAGCAGATAGGGATGGACAGGACGATTGAACGAGTTGGCACGAAAGGCCAGTAAGAGATGCTTACGGGATTCATCGTACCGTCCAGCATATATTGTGACTGTACCAGCGAGTGTCGCATGGACGCGAGGAAACATTATAAGATATGGGCCGACAATGTCAGCCACTGGTAACGTTAACCCAGATATGCGTACGGCGATACGCGTTCTCGGGGCGGGGATTCGACTCAACAGGTGCTTCGCCCCGGTAGAGAAGGTAAGAAACTCGAATACCATCACCGACCAGCGTGGGTGACATTTCATGAGGCCGCTCAAGAGTTTCACCGGCCACAACGCGGCTCCTGAACCGGTCAATCCGCGCGGTAGCTAGGACATTGCCGTTCTTGATTCTCTGAGCGACGACTACAACTGTGTAATTTAGATCTTGTCCTTCATGATTACCAATGGTGACTTGAACGGTCCGGGAACTACCGAGTGCAATTTGTGACGGATACTCAGACGCAGTGGACTCCCCGTTGTTGGATTCAGTTACCAGCGCAAATTCGGTAAACTGTTCACCCCGTTCAGTCGATATGGCCGCGTAACCGATCCCAGTACCGGAGAGAAGAAGCCCTAATACAAGCAAAATGTGTAGCATTGAAACACTCGCAGTCGGCGGTAGAGATGCTCGGCTCCTGGCAGTTGTCACCCACCGCAGGGGACTGAAACGCTCGTCTGATGGTACTCGCAGCCGTCGAATCGTTGCAGCAATCGTGAGGAGTACTGTCGTGACGCCGATAGAGAGTTGGTACGGCCCTGTAGTCCCACTAGACGAAACCAAGACTACACCCAGCCCCAATAGCGGGACTATACAAACACTGCTCCCGACCGCAAGGACAAATCGTTCGCCTGTGGAAATTCGCCTCTCCCAGTTGCCAAACGAGCCATCTGTCTGGGAGGAACCGCGCGGGAATAGAAGCGCAATCAGAGCGTATCCCGGCGCAATAAGCACCGCCCACAGCCCTAAAAGAACTCTTGCGGGTGACTGTCCAATGTACCCCTGGGTGGCGGCAAGCTGCCAGAGGCCGAGGAGTCCGACCAGCAGAAGATCGATCGGGAACGACTCCGTCTCGATGTTCGTATCTACATCAGTAGCCATTATCGCTTGGTGAGGGTGAAGTAACAAAATTAGACAGTTGCTACCTGTGCAGACAGCCGGGTAGTGTTAAGAATGGTCGTCGGTTATTTAGTCTACCAGTTTGCTCACTGGCTGACGAACAGACTGTCATCAGTCAATGAATTGCTACTGGAAAAGCAATTGTGCAGAACACGGCCGTCTAGTTGTACGTGATTGAGTCGTTATTCCTTTATCCATAGTCAAGCGAATCGTCGGAGACCAGTCAATTCAATTTCAAGAATTCAGACTCACTATTGAGGGGCGGTGCTTACTGCTCCAGTCACTCGCTGGGTGTCACTGCTTCTCTGGCGGGGAGTTCCGGAATCGTATCAAGAATCTGAACGGCGGCTGTCCCATCTCCAAAAGGCGTTTTCCAGTCCCCAGCCTTTCCACGCATTTGTGTCGCCGCCGCAACGATAGCGCTCGGCTCCCGACCGGCAACACAGTTCGCACCGACGAACGCCGTCTCGGGCCGTTCGGTCCCGTAGCGGAGCGTTACGCACGGCGTCCCGAGGATACTTGTTTCCTCCTGAACCCCGCCTGAATCGGTAAACACCACGTCCGCTGTACTCTCCAAACGGAGGAAATCAAAGAACCCCAGCGGCTCGACGAGTCGGATCCGGGCCGGGACCGCGATACCGAACTCTTCGAGGCGGTCCTCTGCCCGGGGGTGTATCGGGTAGATGACCTCCTGGTCCGCTTGAGCGCTCGCCCGAGAGACGCCGCTGAGAGTTCGCTCAAACGCGTCACGGTCATCAACCGTCTCTACACGGTGGGCGGTCAGGAGATCGAACTGCCCCTCAGTGAGGCCGAGTTCGCTCAGAATCCGACTTTCGCTCGCGGCTCTATCGTCGTAGGTCTGGACTGCATCCACAACCGTGTTCCCGGTAACGGTGATGCGGTCCTCCGGAATGCCCTCGTTCCGGAGTAGCGCCGCCGTCTCCTCAGTCGGTGGCAAGAGGTGGTCGGAGATGTGGTCGATGATGACCCGATTGGTTTCCTCGGGCATATCGTCGTCGAAGCTCCGAAGCCCGGCTTCAACGTGGGCCACATCGACGTCCATCTTGCTCCCCACGAGTGCGCCCGCGAGCGTCGAGTTCGTATCCCCCTGAACGAACACGACTGCCGGTTCGATGTCGTGGAGTTCCTCCTCGATGCCGGCGAGCATGGCTCCGGTCTGGGCCCCGTGATCATCGGAGCCGACCTCCAGATTCGCATCCGGCGGCGATAGCCCGAGCTGTCGAAAGAAGACCGCGTCCAGCGAGTCCGAGTAGTGCTGCCCGGTGTGGATTACGTGCGTGTCGACACCGCGCCGATGACACTCCTGGATTACCGGTGCTAGCTTGATTATCTCCGGACGCGTTCCGAGCACGAAGCTGACGTTGCTTCCTGTCATTGTGGTCCCCGGTTTCGCAGGTCAGGCGTCCGATACCAGTCGCGTCCAGTCGGTTCCATACCGGTTTCGTAAGCAACCAACAGAATTGTTATAAACTTCCTACGCCGTCGGTTCTGCGCGTCACTGCATCGTCTGTCGGGGATGTGCCTAGCTCAGATTGTCCGGACATCGAATCCATGATCGGTCCACCGCTCCGCGTCGATAACGTCGACCGGGTCGATCACGGTCCGTCCCGACATCTTCGAACCAATAGCTTCCGGGTCGAGGTCGCCGAACTCGTCGTGTGACGCCCCGAATATCACCGCATGAGCGCCGTCGACTGCCGTTTCGAGCGAGACGAGTTGCAGCCTCGAATCCGTCGCTCGCGGGTCGTGGATGGTAACCGAGCTCTCGCCCCACCCGCCGTCAACGGCCGTACGAGCCTCTGTCGTGATGTCTCCAAGCAGTTTCGCGACCTCTAGGCCGGGGCTGTTCCGAGTGTCGCTGACGTTCCCCTTGTACGTGATTCCGAGGACGGCCACAGTCTTGCCGTGTAGCGAGCCGACGGCGTCTTCAACCATTCTGACGACGTGTTCCGGCATCCGGTCGTTGACCTGACTCGCCACGTCGAGTAGTTCCGTCGCACCTGTCCCGTCGCTCAGGAAGTGCGGGTCGACGGGGAGACAGTGTCCGCCGACGCCGGGTCCCGGATTCAGGATGTCGACCCGCGGATGGTTGTTCGCGAGACTGATGGCAGACCGCACGTCGACGCCGTAGTTCTCGGCCAGTAGTGCAAGCGTGTTCGCGTACGCGATGCTGACGTTCCGCTTCGCGTTCTGTGCGAGTTTCACGAACTCGGCGGTCGTCGGGTCAGCGCTGACATGGATCTCCCCGCTGGTGAGCGACTCGTAGAGTGCCTTGATCGTTCTGACAGACGCCTCGTCGACGCCGCCGACGATGCGGTCGTTCGTGCGGAGTTCGCTGAGCGTGTTCCCCGGCATCACTGTTTCTGGCGTGTATCCTAACTCCACGTCGTCTCCGACGTCGAGCCCCTCTCGGGAAAGAATCGGGGCCAGGACTTCGGTGGTCGTTCCCGGCGGGACCGTCGACTCCAGAATTACGGTGTCGCCTGACCTGAGTACGCTCGCCACGTTCCGTCCGGCGTCTTTCACGTAGGTGAGGTCCGCTTCGCCGTTCATCTCGTCGTACGGCGTCGGCACACAGATTACGTGTACATCGGCTGGTTGCGGCTGGCGGCTCAGCGCCAAGTTCCCCTCCAGTGCGTCCTGCACGTACGATTCGAAATCCGGTTCGCTGACTGTCGGTTCGCCCTCGCTGAGACGTTCAAGCACGTCTTCATCGACGTCGAAGCCGATGACCTCGGTACCGTTGTTGGCGAAATGTGCCGCGGTCGCGAGCCCAATGTATCCGAGCCCGTGGACGCAGATAGTCACCTTTCCGAGGCCTCCCGTGGTTCCCCGGATGATTCACGGCGCTGTCCTCGTTCCAGACAGTCCGGTTTGAGTTCGTGTCCCATTGGTCTACGAATGAGATACGGTACTCTTTGTTATGCAGAAGTTGTGTACGGTCGGCGGCCACAGGCACCGGGTAAACACTGCCTGACAGACAGTGAGGCACAGGGTAATAGCTGGCCTGCCGTCGCGTCGCCGGCTACTGCCGGTACAGTTCCAGAGAGTGGAGAATGATTCCGGTGAAGGAGGCAAGGATGCCGGTGATGGTGAAGGTAGTGCTCGCCAGCGCGTGCCCGAGTGGGAAGGTCCCACTCTGGAAATAATTGAACATTGTGAGGTACGTGAACACGAATCCAGCGAGAACGAGGCAGACACCGGGGACGCCGAGCAACATAATCGGGTGTTCTCGCTCGACTGTCCGGATGATGTTCCCGACGAGCGTGAGTCCGTGCTCGACCGGACCGAGGTTGTTGGACGCCTCCACGTCGTAATCTATTGTCGTCGGCACCTCCGCTATCTGGTAGCCGTTCGAGTGAGCGTGATACAGGATATTCGTGCTCGCGTCCATCCGGTCGCCGATCGAACTGTCCGAAGCCAGCGAGCTTATCGCCGTCTGGCTGTACGCCCGGAAGCCGCTCTGCGTATCACGTATTCGATTGGTCGGCGTGAGGATTCCGAGGCTGAGGTTGGTCATGACATTGACCGTGAACAGCCCGAACCGCCTATACAGCGGCATCTCGGTCTCGGTGGATTCACCGAACCGGTTCCCGATGACAATCTCCGCCTCCGATTCCCGCTGCCGTTCGACCAACTCTGGGATGTCGCTCGGGTCGTGTTGACCGTCGGCATCGAGGACGACCAGATGGTCGGTGGCGTTCCGGTCCGCCTGTTCGAAGATGCTCTTGAGCGCACCTCCGTACCCGACGTTGCGCTCATGTTCGTACACCGTTGCGCCGGCTGCCTCTGCGACTTCGACGGTTTGGTCAGTGCTCCCGTCATCGACTACCAGAACGGTGTCAGCGTACTCTCTGGCCGATTCAACCACGGTCCCGATTGTCCCCGCTTCGTTGTACGCCGGAATTCCGACCATGACGGTCGGCTCCGGGTCGGTGACCGGTTCGATGCGGGCATCGATAGTGAACGTCTCGGCACTGTTCAGCGCCTCACGGCTCGCCGGGAGACTGACCGACCCATCCCCCTCGCCGTGGTACACGAGGCCCGGATATCCCGCTTGCCTAGCGTACCGCCGCAGTCGCTCGCGGGGGGTATCAGTTTGGGGTTGACTCCCGGACGGGTCGACCACCTCCGCATCGAGCCAGCGGGCAAAAGTGAGCGCCTGCGGGTCAGCGTCGACGGCCGCCGTGACGATTACCTGATGTGCCCGTGAGTGTATGCGGAGGATTTCGGCCGCTATCCACTCGGCGTTTGACTCGGTTGCGACCAGTCCCACCGCTGGCAAGTTCTTCGAAACCTCGCGAATACCGTCACTCGCGGGCGGTTGCTGGATTCTGTCAGACATTTCAGCCCAACTCTCGAACCGCACTCGGCAGCGGTCGCTCAGTGTGGTCGTCCACGAGCTCCGGTACGCGTATTGGCATCATTGTGTCGGGTAGTGGACTCCGTTGTGCTCCGCTGTGTACGAGTTGACATATTGTTATTCCCAGCTTTCGGCTGGCAGCGTTATTCTGCGCCATCCGCAGTGAGCAGATAACAAACAGTAGTACTACTCAGAGCAAGCCGGCATATCCCTGCGGTAGCCACAGCCCAACTCAGACTGGTGTACAGCCTGTGAGACACATTTTCCGGTCGCAGAAGACGGCCGTATGCGTACGAATAACTTAAACCGTGAGAACCGCGTCTCCGAACGACATGTCTACAGATACCTTCAGCGGCCGTCGGGTACTGGTCACCGGAGGTGGTGGCTTCATCGGGAGCCATCTGGCGTCGGCACTGGCTGTGGACAACCATGTGCGAGTCCTCGACAACTTCTCGACAGGGCGGCGGGCGAACCTCCCCGATGACGTGACCGTTATCGAGGGTGACGTTCGGGACAGGGAGACGCTCGATGCGGCGATAGAGGGCGTCGACGTCGTGTTTCACGAGGCGGCGATGGTCAGCGTCCCAGAGTCAATCGAGCAACCGGTCGACTGCCACAAACTGAACGGCACGGCGACCGTCAACGTGTTCGACTGCGCTCGGCGGCAGGACACGCGGGTGGTGTTCGCGTCCAGCGCCGCCGTGTACGGCGCCCCTGACGACGTTCCCATTGG
>JGI12449J12846_1000463_pt1 | contig 12852 bp, 12 predicted proteins | sample 23E2SouthBayCA_FD_12846 | JGI IMG/M metagenome (IMG submission 12846) | reverse complement strand
ACTTCGGAAACGCGAGCAGGTGTAGGTCGGCCTGCCCCGTCTCGTAGTGAGCCTCCATCGCGGCAAACTTCTGTGGCTGGGTGTCCTCGACGTGGCGACCATAGGCGTCGCCGTGGACCGCTTGGAACGGTGCGGAGACGATCAGGAGTACGACAGCCAGCTTGAGTGCGGTGTTCCAGGCTTCAGCGTCGGGCTTTTTCCAGACGATGTACGCCGAGACGCCCGCGACCAGTAGTGCGACCGAGATCACCGACGCGTTCATCATATGGACGTACATCCAGGGCATTCTCGGGGTGAAGAATGCGGCAAACGGGTCGGTTAGTTTGGCGATTTCCATCCCGTTGCGGGTGACCATCTCGTAGCCCCGTGGGGTCTGCATCCAAGCGTTGACGATCAAAATCCAGAACCCCGACAGCCAGGCACCGAAGCCGACGAGTACCGACGAGATGATATATGTCCGATCTTTGACGCGGTCGCGGCCGTACAGCAACACGCCGAGGAAGACGGCCTCTAAAAAGAACGCCATCTTCGCTTCGAAGGCTAGCGGGCCGCCGATCAGTTCACCGGCCACCTCGGCGAACTGTGGGAAGTTTGTGCCGAACTGGAAGCTCATCGGAATCCCGGTGACTGTACCCATCACGAAGCCGGCGGCGAAAACCTTCACCCAGAACGAGCGCAATCGCGCATACCGCTGCTCGTTCGTCCGCACGTCTTTCCAGGTAAAGTAGATAATAAACGGTGCGAGCCCGATCGACAGGGACGCGAAGATGATGTGAACGGAGATCGTCCATCCGAACTGCATACGGCTCGCGAGTTCCGGAGGTAGGAATGTCGCCAATACCGGATCGACGGCACTCAATAGTGTGATTGGATCCATTCACCTCACGCTACGGCACAATAGTTTATGGGTAGCCCCATGGTTTCCACTTTGGAGTATTCACCACAACAGTATTGTATTATCAGAGCCATACTGCCCGTACACCTCAATCGCCGTATCAGCATACGATAACTGATAGATCGAGTTGACCGATCCCAGCGATGATCATCACAACGCCGGCGAGCGCCGTGTGGCTTCAGTGGCTCCTCAAACTCGTAGTCGGACCACTCGCAGAGTTTGGCGAGGATATCGCGGGCTGTCTGCGTTGTGATCGACGACAGACGCACCTCAAATCGCCAGACAGGTGTCGGAGTGCGCTCGTTCTCCCAAACGTCTTGCCCGTCCTCATCTAACGTTTCGTTGAGGGGGGCTGCGAGTTGCGTGTACACTTCTCGCTGCGACCTCCTCGATTCTCAAACTCGCTCAACTAGGCAGTACTCCAATTGCGGTTGATCATGCTTGTATCACTCGGAGAGATAGACAGCTGTACGTTCAGACTCTATTGATCCAGCAGAGCCCCTGATAGACTATAAATGGAAGCTTGCGGCATTCGCTTCGACGAGATCCATTGGAATGAATTCTGAAGAGATGGCTGGTGAATATCCCTTCGCTCGTCCCAAGATCGTCAATGCGGTCGCCTCGACGGACATGATTTGCTTAACGACATTGTCTGCGTCCATGTCCTGTTCGTGGAACGTGACCATCGACTCGATACCTGACTGGATAGCTGCCGGTTCGTCGTCGCGGATGCCACGTGCGGTCGATAGCACCGCCTGTCCGTAGTGTGCGTGTGCGCCGGGTTTCTCGTCGCTGACAGTCTCCAATCCCGCCAGTGCAGCATCGTCGACAGCATCGAGGACCGCCCCAGCGAGACACCAACCGAGGAAATAGCGGTCAGCCCATTGATCAGTAGGATCACAATCTTCTTCAGCGGCAAGCGCTCGCATCGATTCGGCGAGATTACTAAGAGTTGCTTCTTCGCCAGCCAGCAATGCAGTGTACATCCCTTGCATTCGTTGGCGGGCGCTGTGTAGTGGTATGGAGTCCTTGTCTGAACTTCGCTGGTAATATGACATAGCTTCGTTGAACGAAGTTTGTGCGGCCCCGATGTCACCGTGATATATTGCAAAGACGCCCAAATCTTGATAATCGCCCGCTAAGCCACTGAAGAAGCTCGAATCTGTGGTCTCTATCTCGCCTTGCTGATGTAAATCCTCTAATTCTTCGGCATTTTTACGCCTGCTTTGTTGGATTCGCTTAAGTCGTTTCTCTTGCTCAGGGTTCAATTCAGTCATCGTTGACATCCTCATCCTCTGCCTGCAACTCAGTAATTGTTACACTATCAACACCGATGACCGTCTCATTGGTAATGTCAGTGGATTCAGACCTTGGGCTAGTGAGAGTTCGACCTGTGGCGCTGTCAACGTCCCTGACGAAGACTACTTTTTGCTGAAGCGAGCCAGTTTCAAGAGACCTACGAATATTACCGGCGGTTACGCTATCTAAGCGACCCCTCTCTTCGAGTCTTCTTATGCTATTTCTGATCCACTCCTCAGACAGCTGTGGATCTCCATCGTACGCGTCAGTTCTGAATAGAGAGATTCCAACTGCGTCAGTGCTACCAGTTGTTTTAGCCTCGACGACGACGTATTCTCCAGTATTTTCGTCGTAAGCAATGACGTCTGGACCGATCTCTGAGGCGTCTCCTTCGTCGAACCCACCTTCAGGCCAGACAATCTCGTATCCCCGTTCTTCCATCAGCTCTACAGAGACTCGTTCACCAGCACTCCCATCGGTCAGGTCTGTGGGATCATCTGCGTAGGTCTGGACGAACGTGCTCCGGTCGTGGACGCAGTAGTAATCTGTCGCAACGTTATTTTTAGTTTTCTGATATTCGCCGCCAAACAGCGTATACGTGCTCGACGCCGAGAACCGACCGGTAACCTGTTTGTCAACAACCATATCGATACCTGTAGCATTTAGACCGCATTGGCTGTCGTTCTCGTCATCGTCGTCTGAATACTGGTCGTAGATATTGGACGCCTTGTAGAGATTGAGAACGAAGTCACCGATAGTCCGGATCCAGAGTTTTTGCCGCTCGCTTAGCCGCCACCGCTGTTCCTGTCCCGGCGCCTCGTCGATATCGTCCTCGCCTATCTTATCGGAGCCATCTTGATCAGTATCTTCTTGTTTCTCTCGCTCAATCGTGTCCTCAACTGTTTCGACACTGGTGGCACCGATAATCGTCGAGCCCAGTATGTACAGTGCGATGTGGCCATCGCCATTGGGGTTCTCTCCGATGACGACATCGTATCCCTCCGACGTTTCAGCAACTACTGCGGTAGACAGGACGTGATCGATGTACAACGTGTTACTACATAAAAATCATAACTCCGTGCTGTCACTGACTCAGGACAGGCACCATCGCTGGAGAGCTCATATCCCATTCGAGGCAGGATTACACCATACCGAGCGGTCATCAAAGACGTTACTCACAGTCTTCATCACTGCTTACAGCAGCTTCGCTTCGATGTACCGGTCGATATTCTCATCGTCGTCAAGTTCAGCAAGCGTGTCCAGCGCCCCTTCCATCGAGTCGAGGTCCTCGGCGGTGAAGTCGTCCTGCTGGGCTACCCGCCCCAGACTCACGAGAAGTTTGATCTTGCTCACGTCCGTATCTAGACCTATCACTTTCGTCACGACGTTCTCGTCGTCGGGGTCGTCCAGTCGGACGAACGCCGGTGGGATTACGTCCCGAAGCAACGCCGAGACGTAGAGGTCGTCGTCTGCAGTGGCGGGTATATCTGAGAGCATTCGCTTGACGATAGCTGCCTTGTCTCCTGTGATATCGGTGACGACGTTACGCACGAAGGCGTTGGTATCGAGGTCCCGGAGATTCCGATGCTCGTCGACGCGGACGGGGACGAGATGGAGGTCGTCGTTGGCGAACTCCGAGGCGATATCGTCGCGGTGGACACAGACATCGGTGCCGATTTCACCCGAGTCGAAACTCGCGAAGGGGTCTGAAAGCGTCACGTCACTCGGCGGTGAGACGGCGTCCGCCCGGTCCATCCCGTCTAGCAAGTACCGGTCTGCCGGGTGTTTGCTCCCGTAGTCTTCCCAGGGAATTCGGGTCGTGATGATGAGAATACTCTCGTTTTCGAGTTCCTCCACCATCCACGCTGGCGTGTTCAGCACGCGCTCTTGACCACCAAACCGTTCGATGAGCGGCTCCGAGTAGACGCCTAGCCACGGGACTCGCTCCAATTCCATCGGTGTCTCGAATGGTAGTACCGCTTTCGGTGTCGGAGCGATCTCGCCGTTCATTATAGCCCTGTTGGATGTTGAAACGTAGTACGGGTCGATTTCGACCGCGAGTCGACGAATAAGTTCGACGAATACCCGAGCAGGGCCAGTGTACTTCTCGGCTGATTCGGGGTCTATTTCGACCAGTCGAGTGGCATCTACCGACACACTTAGGATTGCGTCGGTCAGTTCGCCCCAGTCATCGAGACGAAACCTGAGACGTATTGCTTTGCTATCAGAATGGACCGTGATATAGCCTTTCTCTGAGATGGATGCACCGTCCGGGGTCAACGACTCCGAGTCGTTGACCTGTTCTGTCAACCCCATCTCCGCACAGACAGACAGCGTTTTTTCGATTACTTCGGCCTCAGTTTCCTGCTCAGCGCTGTAAAAACGGGCGAATACTGACCCTTCCTGCTTGATTCGATTGCTCATATCACTCGCTCAGGTCGCTGTAGCTCTTGAATTCGACGCTAACGTCATCAAAGTCGTCTTCAACGAGTTGGCCAATATCCGAGGGTTTTTCTACATCATCCACAGAGTCCGGGAATTCATCCATGACTTCGTCACTGTACTCGGCATCGAGTTGATCTTGTCGCATTACAACGACAATTTCGTCTTGACCACCTGCAGCCTGCGTGTTCAGCTTCTTGCGGAGGCTGTCGAGTCTCCCGCCGAGCTGCTCATATTCGGCCCTATCGGGGTAAAGCGGTGTGTATTCTTTGGTGTTCTTTGATTCGTAGGCGGCCCCGTTCCGGTTGTTGACGTCGATATCAGTCGGGCCGTCTTTCAGGTCGTCTCTGGTGACACTGTCGGGGAGGTCTTCGTCGGCGATGTTGTCGGGATCAACCGTTGTCTCCATCTCCACGTTGGCGTCGTCGTTGTTCTCGATGACACGCCGCGCGGTCCGAGTTTCACCTGCAAGCCCAGTGTAACCGGACTGATCCCCAGAGATTCCGTCCACGGTCTCGTCCAGTCGGTCGACGTTCTGGTCGTCGAGATATTCGAGGTCCTCCATGACGGTACCGGGTTCTTCACCCGGGACACCGTCGGGGACATCATCGGAATCTTCGAACGCTCTGACAAGTTTTTCTGACGCATCATCATCCAGTCCGCTGCGGCCGTCAGTGAAGTCCTCGACGGATTCGAGAACGCCGTCACAGGGGCTGTTACAGACACATCCGTCTTTAGTTAAGCGAGAAACCGCGTGACAGCGGCGGCTTATCGAGGCATCTTTCGGAAGGAATGAGGAAGTCGTGTCTGTGTACAACGACGACTCCTCAACTCGAATTATGCGTCGGCTCACTACACTGTTTCCTTCTGAGTTCCTCGAAGAGCACGCCGAGGAACTCGGCGTGGTCGAACGCGACCGCAAGCTCCAGATCCCTGCCTTCGTCTGGGCATTCGTGTTCGGCTTCGCCGCAGGCGAAAGCCGAACACTCGCCGGATTTAGACGCTGTTACAACTCTACTGCCGATGAGACGATCTCTCCAAGTGGATTCTATCAGCGGTTGACTCCGACGCTTGCGAAGTACTTCCGCGACCTCGTCGAGACCGCGCTCGACGAGGTCGCTGTTCCTAACGCTTCTGACGCTGATGTCGACCGATTTAGAGATGTGATGATCGCTGATGGAACGGTGTTGCGGTTACACGAATTTCTCTCAGACCAGTTCGAAGCCCGCCATGAGGAGCAGGCTGGAGCGAAGCTCCACCTGCTCCACAATGCCACAGAGCAGACGATTGAACGGCTCGATACTGCTAATGAAAAAACGCACGACAGCACCCTGTTCAAAACAGGGCCGTGGCTTGAGAACCGCCTCGTGTTGTTCGATCTTGCCTACTTCAAGTACCGCCGGTTTGCGCTGATCGACGAGAACGACGGCTACTTCGTGAGTCGGCTGAAGCAGAACGCGAACCCGGTGATTACGGCAGAATTACGGGAATGGCGCGGCCGCGCCATTCCCTTAGAGGGCGAGCAGCTTCGAGCTGTTCTCGACGACCTCGACCGGAAGTACATCGATGTAGAGGTCGAAGTAGAGTTCAAACGAGGGCCGTACAACGGGACGCGGTCGCTGGATACGAAGCGATTTCGCGTCGTCGGCGTCCGCGACGAGGACGCCGACGACTACCACCTGTACATGACGAATTTGGCGAGAGAGGAGTTCTTTCCGACGGATTTAGCGGAGATCTACCGCTGTCGGTGGGAAGTTGAATTGCTGTTCCGCGAGCTGAAGACGCAGTACGAACTGGATGAGTTCGACACGAGCGACAAACACGTGGTGAAGATCTTACTGTACGCAGCGCTGCTCTCACTGCTTGTAAGCCGTGATCTGTTGGATCTCGTCACCGAGCAGGCGGATGATGAGCTCGTCTTTCCGACAGAGCGCTGGGCGGCGACCTTCCGGTCGCACGCCCAGCTCATTCTCCACGAACTCGGTGAGTACCTCGGCTACTCACCACCGCCGCTGCTCGAACGGCTGATCGAAGACGCTCAAAAGATCCACAAGCAACGACCGATCTTACAAGAGACACTCGCTACCGCTACACGACCGAGGTGTGAGGCTTAACTAAAGACGGATGGTTACAGACATCGGTTCGCATGAGCCGGACAGCGTCCGTGTCAGACCGTGCCATGGCCCGTTGCGCCACCGCTTTCTCGTCGGTATCCAACCCATCGTACCGCTTGAGCACCGTCGCGAGTTCGTCACTATCGACCGAATCGCTGTCGTAGGCCCGGGCGAAATCGCTCCGAGTACGGCTATTCATCTCGACCCGGGTCAAGGCATCAATTTCGTTCTGATCCATTTGCCGGACGGCACGGGCAACGGCTGGATCGTTTTCTGCAAGCAGTGTACCGAGGCGTCGCTGTTGGGCTGGGTCCAACTCCGCCATGTCAACGTCTGTCCGACGGATTGTGTGCCGGATGCGGACTGTATCAGTTGCTGTTCTAGCGGGTTTGAGGACACGGCGAGCGCCGCTCCGTGGGACCGTCGTTGCCTTCGATAGTTGTGATATCGCTCGCATTTGTTGCCGGGCGCGCCACTCCCCAGCTCGGTCCTGTGCCCGACCGTACGTCCGGGCCGCCCGCATTACGCGGGTCCCGTCCAACCGGTCAGCTACAGTGTTCGCTGTCTTGGTTCGCTTGGCCGCGCTGGCTGCTTGACTGCCAGTGACAGACCGGGCACCCGTTGGAGCCCATCGCCGTCTAACTCGTCGACGAGCCTGACGCCAGCACCGTCGGTCTCAGCGATGAGTTGGTTCCGAGCGATTCGAGCGCTTCGTGGCCCGGTTCGCTGGTCATCCGGATGACGCGAGTGGTCTTCGACGTGAATTTGGCACCGTTGTCGCTGATCCACTTCCAGGTATCCGGGTCCATCTCGCGCAACTGCTGAGTCGCCCGCCGGCGAACAGGCAATCAGTCGGAAAATTCGTCAAAAGAGGGGGGCTGATCAGCTACTTCTCGATGCTGTCGAGTCTCTCACGTAACTCATCTAACAGCGGTTCGACGTACTCAGAACCAGCATCGGGATCGTATTCCCGGATAGTATCGAGATACGTCTGGGCACCATCAGAAATGGCCTCGGCGAGGGCTTGCGTCGGCGCGACGGCTTCCGGTTCGGGAAGTTTCGGTGATTGTTCCCCGCGGTAGTCAGGGTTTTCGACGGCCTCCTCGCTGTAGCAAAACGCGAGGTTTGTTCGTCCCTCACCAGCCGGCTCGAATACGAGATACATCGCGTCGATGTAATAATCGTGAATATACCGTTCACCATCAAGTGCAGCCATCGCCCCCTCTAATAGTTGAATAATATAATGCTCGACATAATCTCGGGTGTACGCGTCCGAGTCTCCAAGAAGGTATGTCTCCTCAATCCGCAAACGGGCCCCGACAGGGACGTTGAACTTTCCCTCCTCGAAGGCTTCGTGTACACGCTCGTCGAAATCAAACTCTAGTGAGACCATGCTCATACCCAATCATTAGCTGGGAAGGACCATTTTTCAATTGCACTGCCGGACTTCGGGAAGGCAGTGAATATAGACTCATCTTCAACGATCACTTTCATACGTTATACGTGTTTACCCCGATGACTCAACAGCCGGCACAGCCCGATTTCGTGAAATCATCTCGTTGTTTCGAGAGACTCGCTTGAGTTCGTCGTACGGATTGCGTCCCTGCTGGCGCCACGTCGCCAGCAGGGACAGCACCGTCTCATGAACGAACATCCCGCGGTCATTGCGGAGTGTTCCGATTAGTTTCCGGAGAACCACCGGTTCACGAAGCGCGTTTTCCGCGGCATTGTTCGTCGGATCGACCGCTGGCTCACCGACGAAGGTGAGCCAGTGGTCGAGGCCACCTTCGATCTTTCCGAGCAGTGTTGCCACTGGTCCGTCGGGAACTGACCGCTCAATCAGCGATTCAAGCTCTCTTCGTGCAACACGCTGGAGCTCTGCTCGCTCACGAATGGACAAGTCGCTCTCCAGCCGCGTCTGGAGAGCGACGTACAACTGCTTGAGAGACTCATAGATCGGTTTGCCTTCGGGGTGCTTCTCGGCAGCATCTTCAGCCTCTCGCAGAATATGTGCCCAACACCGCTGGAGATTGTCGCTGAAGGCTGGATAGGCCGTCCACCCATCACAAATGACCGTTCCCGCGAAGTCCTCGCCGAGGACTTCCGCGGGAACATCGCTTCCACGACTCTCTCTAACCGCGTAGAGCGTGTTGTTCTCGGTGGTGAACGTCCAGATCCATGCTTGCTCACCATCCCGCTTGATGCCTGTTTCGTCGATGTGGACAACGTCAGCCTGCTGGATCTGCCGGCGAATTTGCTCGTATTCACAGCGACCGGCGCGCGCAGCGCGCTCGGTCGCGTGCCAGGCAGCCGCGCCTGACAACTCCAGTTTATGCAGTTGCTCGAAACGGTCTGCAATCTTCCGATAGGGGAGGCGGTAATCGTACCTCGACAGTGCTGATTGCGCGATAACGTTCACCCCGAACTGCCCCTTATCGGGGCAGTCGGGGTGTGTAGCGACTGTCTCAGTCCCACAGGAGTCGCACTGGTAGCAGTGACGGTTGTACTGCGTGACTTCTGGTGGCTGTGGGTCCGGTATCTCCTCGACGAGTCGGGGGCTGACGCCCACCGACTCGCCGAAGTGTTGGCCACACTCTGGACAACAGTCACAGGTGACCTCAACTTCTTCGTCTGGATCAGCTGTAGAGCGCCACTCCGGGTCGTGACCGTCCTTTCGTCCGGGAGTGCCGCCATCAGTTCTGACATCGTCGTCTTCGTCGTCTTGCGAGGTCGGGGACTGACGAGTCCCCGACCGTCGCTTACTAGGCGGTGTATGTGGATTCTCGTATTTGCGAAGTCGTGTTTCGAGTTCTTCGATTCGCTCTTGCTGCTCTTCGATCCGTTCGTCCTTTTGCTCAAGTTTCTCCTCCAGCTCGTCAATTCGCTCTTCCACCTGGAGAAACCTTGAGAGAAGTTCGTCTTTGCCGAGGTCATCCCAATCCACTATGACCACCTCAGCGTTACCTCAGCAGGGTCACCGGGATGGTCTCCGAGCGGAGACCATCCCTGGAGAAATTCAATTAGCCCTTGCTGAGAGTCCATATTCCCCCGATTGGTCGCCTGTTACGAGATAGTGGCGAAATTCATCGGGGCTAAACACGTACCTGATATCAAAGACCGCAAACGTGGAGAAGTGAGTCGTTTCTGCAGTGGCCGTGTTGTTAGTGGCGTCAACAGTGGAGTTCAACGGCACGAAGATCCCCGCCTCGGGATCGTATGTGAACACGGCGAGGTCCTGGCTCTCATTTTCCACCCCAGTCTCGTTGTACCCCAGAGTAACGTTAGCCGAGGAGAATTCTTGCTCGGAGTTGAGTTCAACAACTGGCGAGGCACTCATATTCCCCACACGGGACGTGTTGAACCGTGGGTCGTCTTGTGGGGCGATGGTCGTCCCATTGCCGATATCACCGTTGCCAGTCAGGCTCAGTGTGACTCCGAGCGTCTCGTTGGTCGCCGTCGTGGTATAGCTCTCTTCACCATCACTGACGCCGTTGTCGTTGCTATCGGCGACGAGTGGATCTGTTCCGAGGCGAACTTCCTCGCCGTCTGGAAGGCCATCATTATCTGTATCCGCTTTGAGCGGGTCAGTTCCAAGCTGGTGTACCTCTGTCCCGTCCAGCAGGCCATCACCGTCCGTATCTGGATCGTTGCTGAGAGTACCTGCGACGGTCTCGTTGTAGATGCTCAGTGAGTCGTTATCTGGATCGGCAGCGCTATCCTGCACGCCGTCGTCATCCGTATCGGGGTCGGTCGGATCAACGCTCTGGAGCCGTGATTCGACGTCATCAGTGAGTCCGTCACCGTCTGTATCGTTGCTTTGAGGGTCAGTACCGAGTCGGTATTCGCGATATGCCGGTAACGTATCATTGTCCCAGTCTTCTGCGCCGTCAATCACAGCATCCCCGTCAGAGTCTGCTACCCTGGGGTCGGTCTTCGTAACGTTTCGCTCGTAGGCATCCGGAAGTCCATCGCCATCAGTGTCATTGGAGGGCGTCGAGCGCGTGGCGACGAAGAGCCACTGGATATCCCCGACATCGGTTCGGTTGTCACCCGTGTAATCATACGCGCTCCAGTTGGCACCGGCTGCTGTGGATTCCAAATGACGAGACAGTGCGTCGACGTCGACGATGTTGACAGCGCCATCGCCGTTGACGTCTTCGTAGAGTCCGTCGCCATCTGGATCAGTAGGCTGGTTATCGCCAACGAGCGGGTACGGGTGCGAGTCGTTTTCTCGGGGTGCTAACTCCGCGATGGCACTCGCATTCGGCTCGGTTGAGCCATTCCAGCTGGTCGAAAGTGGTCCGGTCGCTTGGTTCCCAGCCGTTGCGGCGGGTGTTTGTGTCGGTTGTGTCTGTGTCGGCTCGTTTCCGGCCGTGGTGACGGCCTGGTTTCCGGTACTTGTACCAGAGATGTCATTGCCGGCCGTCTGCAACGGGCTAGTCCCGGTACCGGTCATCACCCCTGAGACCGGACCGACAGCCACTAATAGTAATACTCCAAATAACGCTTGTAATTTTGTCGTTGAACTTGCCATATAAACCCCCACCAGAGGTAGTATTGTGAGTTTGAATCAGTAACCAGAATACTTAATCCTACTTATTGAGACAGTATATTTAATGAGGAAGCTTGCGACAGTATTCGGCCTTTGTATAGCAGTATCCCTCTGGGCGGGGATCGCGATGGGGGCGGGAACGACCAGTGTCGTAGTCCAGCCTTCGACTGACACTGTTACGGTTGGAAACACAACCACTGTTGATATCGTAGTCACGTCGACCACAGGCGGGGTCGGCTCACTGGATCTCGATATCGCAAGCACCAACGATTCGGTTGCAACAGTCTCGAACACGTCTGTTGCTGGAAATCCAGAAACAGTCCAGTCCTCTGAGGAGGCGAACGGCGTCCGCATTGCGGCGACTGGAATGGATACCGCCGACAGTGGCTCGACATCTGTTGTCTCAGTCACGCTCACCGGCAAGGCTGCCGGGACAAGCGATGTGGATCTGACCGTTGCAGCCGTCGGTGACGAATCCGGGACCGCATACAATGTCACCAGCGTCCGCGATGGAACACTGACAGTCAAGTCCGGAGAAAACGCAACGGAGACGCCAACACCGACACCGACTGCAACAGAAACACCAACAGAAACTCCTACCGAGGAAGACTCGTCGAGTTCCGGCGGTAGTAACAGTGATGATGGTGATGACGATGACGGTAGCGACTCCAGCGGCAGTGACTCTGGTGACACAGTAACAGCGACGGACACACCGACAGTAACGGAACCGACGCCCAGCGACACCCCAACAACAACGACGACCGAAGTGACTGAACGCTCGACCAAAACGGACACCGAGGAATCAACCTCGACCCAGACCAGCAGTGGTGGGCCAGCAATCACACCGTCTCAGACCGCGGCCACAGACACTGTCGAGCCGTCTGGCGGCTCACCCACGAATCTGCTTATCGGCGGGAGCATGATCGTCGCTGTTCTCGGTGGGATCATCATCTACCGCCGGTTGTAGAAGCGATTCCAAGACACACGAGACATTCTCACCTCGCTGACCGGCTCAATTGGATGGCGTCTATAGCCTCCATGTGAAGAGGTACTGGCAACTTCCCCACCGTCGATGATCTCGTTCGGTTACCATCGGATCGTCGATTCCGTCTTTCGATGCGACGCTCGTCAGAGCCGTGGAACTGAACGCCCCGCCACCGATGACTCGCTGGCAGGCGGTAGACGAACTCCAGCAGGCCGGTGTGTCAGTGTTCGTCTCGATGTCGACCACATACCCGCCGATGGGCGAAGACGACTTTCACGAGCTACTCAGCTACTTCAGAGCGCTCGGGGCAGGTCGTCGGTTCTGACAGCTCCCCGTCCTCGGTTGCCTCGGACCAATCGCCGATACAGTGCCAGCGCTGTTCGCAACCGGGACAGTACGGCGAGCCCGTGCCCCAGCGTTGTGTCGGGAGGTCGAGACCCTAGCTAACACTTATTTCCGAAGACAGGCAATTTTTGCGTGGAAGGAACACTGTCACACGCTCCTTCCATCCCCTTTCCATGCCTGATGACACGCAAAGTCTCGGTCGCTGTCCAAACTGCGACGA
>JGI12449J12846_1000459_pt1 | contig 12935 bp, 10 predicted proteins | sample 23E2SouthBayCA_FD_12846 | JGI IMG/M metagenome (IMG submission 12846) | reverse complement strand
GATGCCTCCGGACTGCCGCTGTTGCTGTCGTTCTTCGACGACCCCGCCGTCAGTCCGGACGTTACCGTCCGTGTCGTTCTCGTCCTCAGTTTCGGTGAAGTGTGTCATTCCCTGTCGAAATATTCGGGGCCGGCCGCTACTCAGGGCGGTTTCAGTTCGAGACTGCGTCGACGAAGCCGTCGGTCGCGGCCTCGACGTTGTACGGTCCGGAGAACTCGCTGGAGATCACGTCGTTCAGCGAGGTCATCTTCTCGGAGGAGACGGCCAGGCCGTGCTGGATGGTGGGCGGGCGCTGGTCGGCGTCGGCGAAGTCCTCGGCGGTCTCCTGGAGGTACGGGCCGAACGCGCTCATGTCGACGTCGGTGCGAGTCGGGATCGAGCCCTTGTACTGGTTGAACGCGACCTGTGCCTCCTGACTGCCGACAAAGGAGAGGAACGTCTTCGACAGTTCCGGTGTCGGGTTACCCGACGGATAGAGGAACGAGTCGAAGTGGAGCATGTACGTCCCTTCGCTGCCGGGGTAGGTTTTGAAGCCCCAGTCCTCGTCGTACGCGAAGTCCTCGGCGTTACGGAACGCGCCGGCGGCCCAGTTGCCCTGGTGGATGAACGCGGCGTTGCCCTGGATGATGTTCTGGTTGGACTCGGTGAGGCCGATCGAGGCGGCGTCGTCGTTGATGTAGTTTTCGAGGATCGTGCCCACCGATTCGAAGGCCGACTTGACCGCCGCGCGGTCGGGGTTGCCCTCGATGAAGTTCATGTAGGCGTCGTAGCCCTCTTTCCCGAGCATGGTCGAGGCCCACAGCTGTGTGGTCGTCCACGTCCCGCTCATGCCCTGGGTCATGGGGATCTTGTCCGTCTCACTGGAGATCGTCTCCAGGGCGTCGATCAGCGCGGAGACGCTGGTAAGCGAGGACGGGTCGACACCCGCTTCCTCGACGACGGAGGTGTTGTAGAACAGGCAGTTCAGGCGATGCGATCCCAGCGGCACCGCGCGGAACGCGCCGTTGTACTGGTGGAGATCGACGGCTTCCTGGACCATCACGTCCTGGAAGTTGTTCTCGTCCCAGACGTCACCGACTTCGCCCAGCACACCCTCGTAGCGCTGGAGGTTCTTGCCCGGCCAGTTGGCGAACGCGCCCGGCGGGTTGTTGTTCTGCAGGCGGTTCGCGACAACGGCGTCGAGGTTCTGGTTGCCGCCCCCGCCGATCGGGTTGAAGTTCAGGTTCACGTCCGGGTGAGCCTCGTTGAAGGCCTCTTCGAGTGCCTCGGCCGCAGTGGCACCGTCGCCGCCGGTCCAGCCGTGAAGGACTTCCAGTTCGGCACTGCTCCCGCCGTCGCTGCCCCCGTCGCTGCCGTCACTACTTCCGTCTCCCCCGTCACTGCCGCCGTCCTCGCCATCGCTCCCGCCGTCGCCGCCGTCACCGGAACAGCCGGCGAGTGCGATCGCCGCGCCAGCCGCGGTCGAGCCGATCATCGTTCGTCGCGAGATACCATCCATTAGGTTGTCGGAGTCTGCCATACGTATACTCCATGTTCTTCGATTGGGTATATAGTTTTTGGTGTGTTGTCCAGTTATCTCCGTTATTTTTTCTTGTTCTTGTACGTGCGTGCGATCGCTAACGCGCGCCGTCGCGCGAGGCGTCCCCGGATACGGTCGCTCTGTCGGCGGCCCCGCTCTGTCGGGGCCCCGGCCTATTCCTCGTCGTCGGTCACCAGCACGTCGTCCTGGTCGGGATCGGCCTCGATGTCGAACTCGTCGAGGACGCTCCGGAGCGGTCGGGCGTACTGCGTGAGTTCCTCGGCGCGCTGGGACACTTCGTTGATCTCGGCTGCCTGCTCCTCGGCCGCGCCGGCGACGAGTTCCGACTCGGCGAGGGTCTTCTGACTGATCGAGGCCACGTCCGAAACCATCGCAGCGATCTCCTCGAACCGGTCGAGCTGTTCGTCGAGGTCGATGTCGTCGTGAGCCTCGTCGTAGGCGACCAGTCGATCGACGACCTCGTCGAGCTCAGCCGCGACAGTTTCGAGGCGCTCTTTCTGGTCGTGGGCGTCCGCCGAGATGGTCGCGACGGAATCGGCGACGTGCTCGCTGGAGACGCGGACGCTCTCGGAGCTGGACTGCAGGACGACGCCGGCGTCCTCCACATCGGCGGCGAAGCGTTTGAGCTGGCCGGTCGTCAGCTCCAGCTCCTCGATCATCTCGTTGAACTCCGTTGCGATCCGATCCATCGCCTCGTTCTGCCCGTCGGTCTCGAACCGCTGGGTCAGGTCACCGTCGGCACAGCGCTGCATGATCTGGGAGTACTGCTCGGCCTTGCTCTGGAGGTACCGGTTCATCTCCATGGCCTCCGCACGAGAGACTTCCGCTTCCTTGCGGGCTCGTTCGGCTTCCTCGATCTGGGACTTGAGCGAACTGCGCATCGCGTCGAAGCCGTCGTACAGCTGGCCGATGCTGTCGATGCGAGGCGAGGAGACCTCGACCTCCAGATCCCCCTCGCGCATCCGCTCGGCCAGTCGGCGCAGCTGGTTGATGTCACGCGTCGTGCTGTATCCGATCGCCGTCCCCAGCATGATGATCAGGACCATCCCGCCGAACGTGGAGAGAAAGCCCCAGGTAGAGATCGTGTTGACGAACCCGAACACGTCGCGGGTCGGCTCGTGGACCAGCACGACCCAGTCGAGCTCGGCGTGTTGGACCCGAACCGGGGCGTACCCGACGGTGTACTCCTCGTCGAGGACGCCGTCGTTGGGGCCGGCACGGGCGATGACACCCGACTCGTCGCCCTCGTCGAGGGCCGATGCACGCCTGAGAGGCTCCATGGCCTGCTGATCACCGTACTGCTGCCCGATCTCGGCCGACCGTGACGACGTCTGGATCCGCCCGTAGGTGTTGACGACCTGCGTGAACCGCGACGATTGTTCGCCCTGCTGGAGCGTGTCGGCGAGCTGGCGGACGTCGTGCTCGATCACGAGGTACCGGTCGTCGGTGCCCTGAACGGGGCTGATGAACGCCACGACCGGTGTGCCGCCCGCGTCGTGAACGTCGGTGATGCGGACCTCGGCGACGTCCATCCCGTAGAACGAGATGTCGTTCAGCCACATCCGAGAGGTCTTCGAGACGTTCGTGTCGAAGGGAAACTGCGGGCTCGCGACGATGGTCGTCTGGTCGCTGGTCCGGTTGGCGAGGTAGATCGCCTGCACGCCGTAGAGATTCCCCTCGGTCGTCGCCAGTTCCTGCCGGATGGCGAAGGGGGTGGCACCGCCCGACCGGGCCAGGACGTCGTTCTTCGACGTGAGCTGGACCGCCTGCGAGTTACGCTGGACCCACTCCTCGATGACGTTGGCCTTCTGGGCGGCCAGGCCGCTGTACTCCTGTTCGACGTTCTGCTCGACCTGCGAGGAGACGGCTCCCGTCGCGGTCGCACCGATCAGTCCGACGGTGATGCCCATCACTGCCAGGATCAGCGCGAACTTCAGCGTGAACCGCTTTCGGATCACGTCCGGGACCACCGCTCGACCGATGGACCACCACCCTCCCTCGCCGCCCCGGAGCCGATCGATCATTGTTTCTCTCCCCCCTTTCCGCTACTGTCACCTAACAGTTTCCCCGTCAACCGGGAACACCGGCCGCTCGACGGACAGTTGTTCGCCTCTAGCGAACGGATCGGCTGTGCTCGCGTGCGTATACGGGTGAAGCGTCTGAATAGACGGCACGCCGTTCGCGCAGTGCGAACATATTTACCGTGTGCGTCCGAGTGTCTGATAATGTCCGACGGAGACGAACCGACGGTCGAAGCCACCGAGATGAGCTTCGAGATCATCGAAGCGGTCAGCGAACTGGGCGGGGCCGGCGTCAGTGAACTCGCACGCCACCTCGACCGCTCCAAGAGCGGCGTCTACAAACACGTCCGAACACTGTCCCGGAACGGCTATCTCGTCACGAGGGGGACGACCTACCACATCGGCCTCCCGCTGTGGACGCTCGGCTCGGGCGCGCGCGAACGGTTTCCGGTCGAGGCCGGCAAAGCAGCCGTCGACAGTCTCGCCGCGTCGATCGACAACGTCGTCAGCCTCGTGCTGTACGAGACCGGCGCGGCCGTCAGCGCCTACCAGCAACGACCCCCGGGGACCCAGCGCAGCGAACTCGCCGTCGGCGACCCGTACCCGCTCCACGCGACGGCCGCCGGGAAAGCTGTCTTCGCGTATCTTCCCGAAGCAGAACGTCGATCTCGCCTGTTCGAGGCGGAGTACGCGTCGCTGACCGACGCCACGATCACCGATCCCGAGGAGCTGGCCGACGAACTGGCCGCAGTCAGAGAGCGCCGCACCGCGTTCGAGCGCGGGGAGTACACCCCGAACGTGCGTGGCGTCGCCGCACCGATCCTCGACGCCGGCACGCCGGTCGGTGCGATCGCCGTTTCCGGCAGCGAGGACGAACTCGCGAGTCAACGGCTCGAAGAAGAGATCCCCGGAATCGTCGTCAGTGCCTCGCGATCCGTCGAGAACGCGCTTCAGGCCGACCCATTGGACTGAACCGTTCGCGTTGAGCGAACAAAGAAGTCGTGACGGGCTGAAGACGGCGACCGCATCGTCGTTGCCGTTCTCTTGTCGCGAACGGGAGAGGGTCTCTCGACGTGTCCGGGGCAGTCGACGACCCCGTCTCGCCGACGGCCAGCCGGCCGATCGAGCGAGAGCGATAAAATATAACAACAGTATGCCTGTTATTAGGAGGGCATCTCGGTGGCTGGAGAGTTCCCCATGTACAGTCCGAAAATCTATATTTAGATAGAATACCCAGAATAGTATTATTTTTCGCACACAGCACATCCGATTTCGGCGAGAGGCCCAAATCGAGTTATTCATACGCTTCTCAGCTATATTTCTCGATCAGTTCCACGATCACGGTCAGACAAGAATCCATCGGCACAGTCTATGAGAAATCCACATTCTAGGCTATCAAACCCATGATACGGCCACTCCAGGACGAATGAGTGAGTAATTCCCAGTTATCAAATATGACAATTACCAATGATAGTATTTTTTCGTAAGTGTTGGGGCGAGTCCAACGGAAACGCTGACCCGGCTGATCGGGTCCGACGAATCATACGGGTTGCCCGTACCGATAGCCGTCAGAACTGGGCCGGAGGTACCAGGACACAGCGACGACAGTCCGTATCAGGACGGCGTAACACACCACGACTGGCCGAGACGAGAACGGTCAGCCCGACAGACGAACGCTTAACTGTCCGGATACAGTAGCACAGCGTATATTATGCAACACGTGAAGATTCCGCAGGACCGCATCGGAGCGCTCATCGGCGAAGGAGGTGAGACCATGCGCGAGATCGAGGATCGCGCGGAAGTGCGACTCGACATCGACTCCGAGTCGGGCTCGGTGAAGATCGAGTCGGTCGGCGATCCACTGACGGCACTCAAGGGACCCGACATCGTGAAGGCGATCGGGCGGGGCTTCCACCCCGACGACGCGCTGGCGCTGCTCTCCGACGAGATGATGATGTTCGATATCGTCGATATCGACGCCGCCTCTCGCAACCGCAACGACTTCACTCGACAGAAGGGACGACTCATCGGCGAGGGCGGGCGCACGCGTGAACTCATGGAAGAACTCACGGGCGCGTCGGTCGTTATCTACGGGTCGACGCTGGGAATCATCGGCGGACCAGAACAGGTCGACGCCGTCCGCGAGGCCGCCGAGATGCTCCTCGACGGTGCTCCCCACGGCTCGGTGTACTCGTTCCTCGAACGCAAACACAACGAGATGGAACAGAAAGGCCTGAACTACCACCAGTTCCACGGCTAGAGCGACCGGCCACACCGACGTTCCGACGCCGCTACCGCCCGGTGGAAGAACACTATTTAAAAGCTGCGTGTCAACGCTTGTCAAATGTAGCCTGGCCCCGCAGTCCGGCGGTCTGGCTACCGTCACCGGTGCATTTATATAGAAGGACATTCAATCAATCGGACGACTATGAGTCAGCGTCAGATGCAGGGTCAGCCGATGATCGTGCTGGGAGAGGACTCCCAGCGGACCTCCGGAAAGGACGCACAGTCGATGAACATCACGGCCGCACAGGCCGTCGCGGAGGCCGTACGGACGACACTCGGCCCCAAGGGCATGGACAAGATGCTCGTCGACGACGCTGGCGGCGTCGTCGTCACGAACGACGGTGTCTCCATCCTCGACGAGATGGACATCGAGCACCCGGCAGCCAACATGATCGTCGAAGTCGCCCAGACCCAGGAGGACGAGGTCGGCGACGGCACGACGACCGCGGTCGTCATCTCCGGTGAACTCCTCTCGGAAGCCGAGGACCTCATCGACCAGGACATCCACGCCTCCATCCTGGCACAGGGGTACCGCCAGGCCGCAGAGAAGGCGAAGGACATCCTCGAAGAGCAGGCCATCGAGGTCACACCCGAGGACACCGAGATGCTCGAAAAGGTCGCGTCCACGGCGATGACCGGCAAGGGCGCCGAGTCATCCAAGGACCGCCTCTCCGAGCTCGTCGTCAAGGCCGTCCAGTCCGTGGCCGACGACGGCGAAGTCGACACCGACAACGTCCAGCTCGAGGTCGTCGTCGGCGGCGCAACCGACGAGTCCGAACTCGTCGAGGGCGTCATCATCGACAAGGAACGCGTCCACGACAACATGCCGTTCGCCGTCGAGGACGCCAACATCGCGCTGCTCGACACCGCCATCGAGGTCCCCGAGACCGAGCTGGACACCGAGGTCAACGTCACCGACCCCGACCAGCTCCAGAAGTTCCTGGACCAGGAAGAGGCCCAGCTCAAAGAGATGGTCGAGGACCTCAAAGACGCCGGTGCCGACGTGGTCGTGACCCAGAAGGGCATCGACGACATGGCCCAGCACTACCTCGCACAGGAGGGCATCCTCGCCGTCCGCCGTGCGAAGAAGTCCACCATCCAGGCGCTCTCGCGATCCACGGGCGCACGCATCATCTCCAACATCGCCGACGTCAACGAAGACGATCTCGGCTTCGCGGGCAGCGTCGCACAGAAAGACGTCGCCGGCGACGAGCGCATCTTCGTCGAGGACGTCGAGGACGCCAAAGCGGTCACGATGATCCTCCGCGGTGGCACCGAGCACGTCGCCGACGAGGTCAAGCGCGCCATCGAGGACTCGCTGGGTGTCGTCGCCGCCACGCTGGAGGACGGTCAGGTCCTCCCCGGCGGCGGTGCACCCGAGACGGAACTCGCACTCGGCCTGCGTGACCACGCCGACTCCGTCGGGGGCCGCGAGCAGCTGGCCGTCGAGGCCTTCGCGGACGCCATCGACATCGTCCCGCGCACGCTCGCAGAGAACGCCGGTCTCGACCCGATCGACTCGCTGGTCGACCTGCGCTCCCAGCACGACGGCGGCGCGACCTCCGCCGGTCTCGACGCCTACAGCGGCGAAGTCGTCGACATGGAGGAAGACGGCGTCGTCGAACCGCTGCGAGTCAAGACCCAGGCCATCGAGTCCGCCACCGAGGCGGCCGTGATGATCCTGCGCATCGACGACGTGATCGCTGCTGGCGACCTCAAGGGCGGCGGCAGTGACGCTGGCGACGACGACGAAGGCCCAGGCGGCCCCGGCGGCGCACCCGGCGGCATGGGTGGCGGCATGGGCGGCATGGGCGGCGGCATGGGCGGCATGATGTAAGGTCGGCCCGAACGCAGTGAGGGGCGACCGTGAGGCCGAGCGGGAGTAGCGAGGGACCAGCGGTCCCTCGGACAGTCGGGTGGCACTGCCACCCGACGACGAAGCGACACGCGAGGCGCTCGGTGCGGTCGACCCCACTCGTTCACTACATCTCAGCCCCTGTGCTCGATCGTCATGCACCGCATTCCGACCGATCTTCTCTCGTTTCCACCCGGTTAGCGGTCGCTCAGACGGTTTTCCGGGAAGACCGAGACAGTTCGCTCACCGCTGAGACTACAGCTCTCAGGGCGCACCCACGAGTACGAACGTGCTCTCGGTGTCGCCGTTCTCGATCTCACGTGTCGCGTCGGGCGAGAGCCGCAGGGCGTCGCCCGATTCCATCTGCACCGCGTCACCCTCGACAACCACCGTGGCTTCGCCCTCGACGAGGAAGTAGATCTCCTCGTGGTCGTCGTCGGCGTGGTCGTGTGCCATGCCGCTCCAGCCCGGTTCGCAGTCGAGGACAGTGAGCCCGACCTGTTCGGCGTCCAGTTCGTCCCTGAGGAAGTGCATCGCGCCCGCGCGTGGCTCTACGTCTTCGTAGTTGACCTTGGTGTGTGTCATCGATCGGTAATTGACCCGCCAGCGTAAAATGCGTTGGTACGGCAACAGTTGGGAGCTACCGCAGACCCGGATTGACGTAGTGGCCGATCGTCTCCAGGCCCTCCCACTCGCCGTCGAGCGTCTCGGCCAGCACTTCGTGGTGTTCCGCGTCGATGTCGTAGACCTCCTCGTCGCCCGCCTCGTCTGCTGCTTCGAGGTCGTCTGCCTCCATGTAGACGTAGAGATAGCTGGTCTCACCGCTCGTGTCGAGAAAGGCCGTCTCGGTGAAGACGCCTTCGTGGTCGAGCGTCTCGACGACCTCGTCCTCGCGGCGCTGTAGCTCGGCGTACCACTCTCGAAGGCGGTCTTCGTGCCCCGGTTCGACGGGTGCGCGAGCGAGCGTGACTTCTGGCATGAGAGAGACGATGGCGAAGCGCTCGAAAAAAGTACCGTCGGTGTGTCATCACACCTCACGCAGCGCCTGCCATCGCTCTGGCTGGAGGTGTGCCGGGAAGGTCAGGTTCGCCGGCGAGATCAATCGCCCACGCTGGCTTTGGTGTTAGCGGCCAGCCAAGACTGGCCGCTGGATGCGCCAGTGTGATCAATCGCCCCCGCCGGCTCCGATTTCGATGCCAGACAAGCTGGCATCAGTGTCTCCGCCGAGATCAATCGCCCTCGCCGGCTCTGGTGTCGACGCCACACAGGGTGGCGTCAGGTTCGCCGGCGAGATCAGTCGTCCGCCACTGCGCCCGTCGTCTCCTCCGTCAGACCGGCCTCGCGCCAGGTCCCCCGGACGAACCACACGTACGCCAGCAGGGCTGCGAGCACGTTCGAGACGGCGAAGCCGACCCAGATCCCGCGCGACCCGAGCGAGTAGGCGAAGGCGTCGGCCAGCAGCGTGCCGGCGAAGATGTCGGTCGTGATCGTCCCGAGACCCGGCACCGGGATCGAGACGGTTGAGATGTCGACAACCCGGGAGGCAACCCACGACACGGGCAGGCGGATGAACCCGAGCATCAGGATCGCCAGCGCCGCGGCGACCAGCGTCTTGCCGGCTCCGCGGAATCCCCCGGAGTACGCCCGGACGACCCCGATGAAACCGAATGTTGGCGCGACCCAGCGCAGGAACTCCGCGCCGATTCGGACGACCTGTTCGTCCGGGCTGAACACGCTCACGACGGTCGGCGCGGCGAAGAACACGACGACGCCGACGGCCGCCAGAATGCCGAAGGAGGCCTTGGCGGCGAAGTGGTTGGCCTTGTTGGCCCGATCGGGCTTGCCCGCACCGATGTTCTGGCCGGTCATCGTCTCGACGCCCCGATCGACGGCGATCGCAGGCATGAAGATCAGCGAGAAGATCCGGGTCCCGACACCGAAGGCAGCTACGACGGGCGTCGAGAACGTCCCCACGACGATCAGCATGGCGTTGACCGAGATCGAGCGGCCGGTCCCCTCGATGGAGGCGGGGACCCCGATGCGCAGCAGTTTCTCGACGTAGTTCAGGTCGGGGATCATCTCGCGCGGGACGATCTTGACGCCGCGGCGACCCGAGAGCATGATCCACAGGCCGACAGTCATCGCCACCCCGCGGGAGAAGATCGTCGCGACCGCCGCGCCCTGGACGCCCAGCTCCGGGAAGGTGACGGTCCCGAGCAGGGGGGCGTTCTCGACGACGGTCCACCCGAAGATGAGGAAGGGGTCGAGGACGACGTTCAGCACGACCGTGCCGAACATCACGAGCATCGGCGTCACGGTGTCGCCGGACCCGCGCATCAGCGAGATGAAGACGGTGAAGCCAAAGAGGAAGGCCAGCCCCAGTGCCATCACCTGCAGGTAGGCAGTCGCGCCGGGCAACACGTCCGCGGACGCCCCGACCAGCCGCAGGAAGTCCTCGACGAAGAAGTAGCCAGTAACGCCGAAGAAGACCGACGTGAGGACGGCGAACGTGACCGTCTGGGAGGCGGCGTACTGGGCCTTCTCCGGTTCGTCCGCACCGGTGTGCTGGGCGACGAGCACGCTGCCGGCCACGGAGATCCCCATCCCCAGTGAGATCAGGAAGAAGACCATCGGGAAGGCAAACGAGATCGCCGCGAGCGCCTCGGTGCTGTACTGTCCCAGCCAGAACGTGTCGGCGAGATTGTACGCGACTTGCAGGAGGTTCGTGACGATGATCGGGAGCGAGAGGAAAAAGAGCGGTTCGCCGATCGAACCACTGGTCAGGTCGAGTTCCTCCTTGCCACGGAAGACGCGATCGAACTGCCGTTTGAACGCCTCGTACAACCTCATCTCGTGATCACGCCTCCGTCACGTGCCACGGGCCGCGAGGGAGGGACCGGAAGCTGGGCGGGAGCTGTCATTATCAATGTTAACTGACTAGTTAGTCAATAATCTTTGGATCCAGATTCAGTGTGTGAGACTGCGGCACGACGGACGAGGCGACTCCGGAAAACTACGATTCGGACAGGTCGAGGTCGAACTGCTCGTGTTCGCTGGCGGCGTTGAGGACGACGCTGGTGTTTGATTCCTTGATCTCGGGATCGGTCAGCAGTTCCTTGATCTGAGCGTTCATGCCGTCGGTGTCGGTGAACTTCCCGACCGCGATGATGTCGTAGTCACCGGTGACCTCGTACACCGAGATCATCTGCTTGTGATCGCGCATGGACTCCGTGACCTCCGGCAGCGAGGAGCCCTCGACTTTGAGCTGGACGATCGCGGTCACGTCGTAGCCCAGCGCGTCGTAGTCGACCTTCGGGGTGTACCCCTGGATGATCCCGTCGTCTTCGAGCTCCGAGAGGTGATTCGAGACGGTCGTCACCGACACGTCCAGGTCCTCTGCGAGGCTACGCAAACTCGCTCGGCCATCGCCCAGTAGTTCATTCACTAGCTTCCGGTCCAAATTTTCGTACGTCATTACATCGGTCCACGTCCCCGGGGGATTAGAATTTTACGAATATGCAATTACCCGCCAGAAGGTCGGAAGCTTTGCGCAAAACAGCAGCATTTTAGTAATGGCAGTGTTCCTACCGGGTGTCCAAAGATGACAAGCGAACTCTCAGCGGAAGCGGAAGACGTACTCGACGAAATCGAAGAGAAGAACGTCGATTTCCTGCGCCTCCAGTTCACCGACATCCTGGGGACGATCAAGAACGTCTCTGTCCCGGCCGATCAGGCCGAGAAGGCGTTCACAGAGGGGATCTACTTCGACGGTTCCTCTATCAACGGCTTCGTCCGCATTCAGGAGTCCGACATGCGTCTCGACCCCGACCCCGAGACGTTCTCCGTCCTCCCGTGGCGCAACGACGAGGAGAGTGCCGCCGGGCGTCTCATCTGTGACGTGATCAACACCTCGACGGGCGAGCCCTTCTCGGGCGATCCGCGTGGGGTCCTCAAACGCGCCATCGCACGCGCCGAGGAGATGGGCTACACCGTCAACGCCGCGCCCGAGCCGGAGTTCTTCCTCTTCGAGGAAGACGAGGAAGGCCGTGCGACGACCAAGACCAACGACGCCGGTGGCTACTTCGACCTCGCGCCGAAGGACCTCGCACAGGACGTGCGCCGTGACATCATCTTCGGTCTCGAAGACATGGGCTTCGACATCGAAGCATCCCACCACGAGGTCGCACAGGGCCAGCACGAGATCAACTTCACCTACGACGACGCCCTGAGCACGGCCGACAACGTCGCCACCTTCCGCGCCGTCGTCCGCGCCATCGCGTCCGAGCACGACCTGCACGCGACCTTCATGCCCAAGCCGATCCCGCGCATCAACGGGTCGGGCATGCACACGCACATCTCGCTGTTCACCGAGGACGGCGAGAACGCGTTCCACGACGACGACGACGAGTTCAACCTCAGCGACACCGCCAAGAGCTTCACGGCCGGTATCCTCGAGCACGCAGAAGCGATCGCGGCCGTCTCGAACCCGACGGTCAACTCCTACAAGCGCCTGGTCCCGGGTTACGAGGCTCCCGTCTACGTCGCCTGGTCCGACCGCAACCGCTCCGCGCTGATCCGCAAGCCGGCGGCCCGCGTCCCGGCCGCAAGCCGAATCGAGGCCCGCTTCCCCGACCCGTCGTGTAACCCGTACCTCGCGTTCGCCGCGCTCATCCACGCCGGTCTGGACGGTATCGAGCAAGACCTCGAATGCGACGACCCCGTCCGCGAGAACATCTACGAGTTCGACGAGGCAAAGCGCGAGGAGTACGGCATCACCACGCTGCCGTCGAACCTCGGCGAAGCCATCGAGGCACTCGAAGACGACGAGGTCATCCAGGACGCGCTGGGCGAGCACGTCTACGAGAACTTCGTCGAGGCCAAGACCCAGGAGTACGACGAGTTCCGCGTCGACGTCTCCCAGTGGGAACTCGACCAGTACCTCGAGACGTTCTGAAATCGCGTCAGAGATTTCAGTGCTCGTCGGTCGGCGTAGCCGTCCGACGGCGTTCTAATCGCTGCCTGCAGAGATTAGAGCACGGCAGACCAGTCACAGTCGGTGCATCGCACCGAAACGGCTGGGCGTGTCTAAAGCCAGTTCGATTACGCTTCTGTGTTTCCGAGCGTGTCACCGGCCAGCGGCAGCGCCACAACCAGTACACCGCCGAGGAGACCACTCAGCAACGACACCGGTACGGTGAGTACGTCGGCAGTACCGACGGCCGCCAGCAGCGGC
>JGI12449J12846_1000453_pt1 | contig 13024 bp, 7 predicted proteins | sample 23E2SouthBayCA_FD_12846 | JGI IMG/M metagenome (IMG submission 12846) | reverse complement strand
ACATCATCAATGAGTGTCTCCATCCGGTCAAGTGCCCTATAGCCCCGGTCAAGATGGTTGACATCAGTCGTTTTGCGAACGCCATCAAGTGTCCCTCGTAAAACCTGCAGTGGATTCCGGAGATCATGTGTGACAGTCTGTGCGAACTCCTCAAGCTGCTGGTTCTGTCTCGTAAGCTTCTGTGTCCGGTCACGGAGGAGTTTTTCTCGGGCGACACGCTCTAACGCTGTCTCAAGAGTCGAAGCAAGAATCCAGCCAAACCGCTTATCTGTCCTGTCAAACGCGTCTGGCGTTTTAGCTGCGAACACGAGGAGTCCGTACGACTCCAGTGGATACAACAACGCACTGCGGGCTGGGGTATCTGATGGGAGCGCTGGGTGGTCGCTCGCGTCGCCCACATATTCTGGTGTGCCTGAATCGTACACATCCCACAGAAAGCTACTGATGGGGTCACCATCTGTACCATATGTGAAGCCATCGTACGTGCTAAATTCCGCTGCGAGTGCGTCAGTCGTAGAGAGGGGGCGTAAGACTTCTTCGCGCTCGTCTTCCTGAATAAACCCAGAGAGACTCGTTCCAAGAATCTCGGCTGCGGCATCAACAGTAAGATCAACCGTCTTAGCCGTGGTCGTAGTTTGCATTAGAGCACTTGTTCGCTCTTGGAGAAGCGCAAGCCGCCGCTCTCGTTCGACACGATCAAGCGCACTCTTTGCATTTTCCGCAAGGAGTTGCCCTAACGAGACATCAGTATCATCGAAATCGCCACGCTGGGTTGAATTCGCAAGGAGAATACCGTATGCCCCAAGCGGGAGATACAATCCGCTTCGGAACTCCGTCTCAGGATTGTACAGATTATCAGCGGTGTGGATGTCGTCGTATTGTCTGATCTCACCAGACTGAAACGTTTCCCAAGCAATCCCGTGATCAAAAGTCACTAACTCATCGGTAACACGCTGTGTTCGGTCTGACACAGCTACGGGTTTTAGCCCACCTGCCTGTTCATCATAGAAGTGGACACCATTCACCTCGAAATCAAGAATAGCGTCTGCTGTGTCGCTGGTGATCTGCGCGACTTCTTGTTTCGTTTTGGCATCGTACAAGTCATGAGTCGCTTCGTGAAGCTTCTCAAGACGGCGCTCGCGTCGATGACGATCGGTGATATCTGTGAGCGAGCAAACGACACTCTCCACAGACCCCTCATTCATGACTGGTGCACCGTTCACAGCGAGTACACGCTTCCTCCCATCGGGCCACCTGATTGTATGTCGGTCCTGAACTTGTTCACCATCATATAGGACACGCGCGAATGGTAATTCGTGATCAGGGATCGGGTTCCCGTCAAGATCTTTGATATCCCATTCAGGATCGTTATACGCGCGCTCTTCTAGTTCTGATTGTTTTAACCCGAGGACTGTCTCAGCTCTGTCGTTCGCAAAAATAAATTGACCGTCCCGATTAAGTTGAACTACACAACTCGGGACGGTCTTCAGGACCTGCTCGAACCGGCGACGCTCTCGCGTTGCCTCAATCACGGTTTCGTTGGCTGTGACGACGTTACTGATACTATCTGCTAGTAATTCAGATCGGCTGTCGGCTTCTTCCTTCTGAAGATAATCAGAGACACCCGCAGTAACGGCCTCACCGGCAACCGACTCACTCCCGTGCTCAGTGAACAGAATAAATGGGAGATTAGGGTAGTTACGCTGAATCTGGTCGAAAAGTTCAAGTCCAGTACCGTTCGGGAGTCGATACTCTGAAACGATGCAGTCGTATCCATCATTACTGAGCGCCTGGAATGCAGAGGCCGATCCGAGAACAGTCGTGACCTCTAGCTGATTGTTTACCTGTTCAAGCTGTTCAGCTGTTTTACGTGCGAACTCCAAGTCTCGCTCAACGTATAACACCTGAACAGCATTATCCATACACTCAAATCGGCTGCAAGCTACTAGAGTGTTGCTGGAAATGTAGCTTGAAACAAAAATACATAATGTGAATTATATACCATTTATTGGCTAAATTAGCGGAGGCGTGGGACTATTTGCTATCGGTCTGATTGCTATTGCTGATGGCGGCGAATCTCGTCGCGAACGATAGTGCGGATCTCTTGCTCTGGAATGGTTGTCTCACTGGGGATGTCAGGTTCCTCAAGTGGCTCCAGTTGTTGTACAGCGGCTTGAAGCCGGTCATCGGTAGCCTCACCATAGAAGTAGAGATCATGCCGGTCGTTGTGGAGGGACCGGAGCGTTGACTCAGCCACTGGGGTTCCATCAGCGGCTTCGGCATAGGTGTAGCCTTGCTCGACGCGCTCAAGCGCTCGTCGAACGGTCAGGAACTCGTCGGCGTTGACCCGGAGATAGCCGTCTTCGACATCGAACCCAGCTGGGGGCCGCCCAGTCCATCGGCCAGCGTCTTTCGCAGCGTCGATACCGGATTGAATCCGCCGGAGCTTCTGTTTGTGCTCGACACGCGCGAGGTCACCCATCACTCCGGCAATGAGCTGGCTCACCGCTCTATCGACAAGATCATCGTCAAGACTGATTTCGAGGCCAACCTCTAAGTCCTGAATGCCAGTTTCGTGACTGAGACAGAATTCGAGGAATTCATGGATTTCACCGGCACCGAGTCGAGACAGTCGCGAGAGTTCGTGGACGACGATAGTGTCAAGATGTCCGGCTTCGATATCTCTGTGGAGTCGTTGGTACTCGTCTCCGCGATCAGTCTCGGTCCCGCTGATGATATCTGCATACTCGTGAATCTCTGGGTCATCGTATGTGTCTTGAGCGAATGCACGCAGTTCGTCAAGCTGTCGTTGTGGGTCTTGGTCTGTTGTTGAGACACGGGCATAGATCCCGATTTCAGACATACTTCCTGCGGCGGGGGCTGAATATTTAAACTACCCACCTTTTTGCGGATCAGTAGAAAGCACTTCCTTTCTGCACTACTGTCAAAAGTCAGTATTCAGAAACGGGTTCAATCATTGAGCAGAGTTCAGATTTGATCACAGAGAACATCCGCCGTGGCCCACAGTACAGAAAGTGACTTCGAGTCTCCGGCCAAGGATAGGTTACCGGCTGTTGACTCAAATGGTACTGTCCGTATTTTCTGACACTTACCCTGATTGGCTCTCTCGGTACACTTGTTGACGGAGGTGTGTTGTGATCGCTTCCTGAACCTCGTCGTTGTCCATGAACTCTGCGAAGAGCTCCTGATTCTGGTCCATTCGGTCGATGAACATACTGGTTAGCGCATCATCGAATTCAAGTGCGAAGTTTTCTCGACTATTTGCGCGCGCAGAGCGCCGGAGGTGATCGTCTTCTAGGGCGTCTTCCTTGAGCTGCTCGAGGAACAATTGGTCGGCTTCCGTGAAGTCAGTCCCAAGCTTCTCGTTGATTTTCTCGACGATAGTCGACAGTTCCACTTCGTCATCAGCTTCTGAACCGCCCGTCCCAGTCTCTGTCGGGCCTTCGACCTCACCTGCGTCTGCGCTGAGGCCGATAGAGCCTTCCTCGGATTTCTCAAGACGATAGTACTGTAGGGCGAGTTCATCGTCGAATTCTACGGTGGGGTCGTGCGATTGCCTCGGAAGTTCCTTGTACAGGAACCGCCCGAAAGTGTAGAGCTTCTCGAGGTGGGTATCCGCGTAGCTGACAATCTGTGACTGGAACTTATACAGCCGCAGGAATGACCGAAGCGTTGAGCGGAAGTCTTCCTGGATCTCTTCCTCCCTCGCAACGAAGCGGTCTCGAGCTGGCTGGACGATACTGCTGAGCTTTCCATGGGCACCTTCCGTCCCTGTGTTGGACGGGTCGAAGAACACCTTCGCGAAGCGGTCGACTTCCTCTTGCTCGTAGATTCGAAACGCACCAAGTTCAGACGCTAATTGTTGGAGATGCTGTGGGTCCATCTCCTCCTTCACGGTTGTCTTGCCGTAGAAAGGTTCAAACGCTTCCTTGATCTCTGCCTGCTCGTTCTCGAAATCCAGCACGAACGTATCCTCTTTCCCGGGATGCTGTCGGTTCAACCGGGAAAGTGTCTGAACAGCTTGGATCCCGGAGAGCTTCTTGTCGACGTACATCGTGTGGAGGAGCGGTTGGTCGAATCCGGTCTGATACTTATCTGCGACGACGAGGACCTGGTACTCCGGAGTATCGAAGACGTTGGGAAGTTCCGACTCTTTGATGCCGCCATTCATCTCCCTTTCAGTGTAGCTACTACCATCGTCCTCAACCGTCCCACTGAACGCGACGAGCGCGTTGAGGTCGTACCCGTTCTCCTCGATATATTCGTCAATCGACTTCTTGTACCGGACTGCGTGAGCCCGAGAGGACGTCACGATCATCGCCTTGGCCTTCCCACCGATCTTGTGCTGCGTGTGGTTCCGGAAGTGTTCGACGATGATCGCGACCTTCTGAGAGACGTTGTGGGGATGGAGTTTCAGGAACCGCGATATCGCGTTCACCGCCTTCTGCTCGGGCACTTGTGGGTCCTCCTCGACGACCTTCGCGACGTTGTAGAACGTCTCGTACGTCGTGTAGTTCTGGAGGACGTCGATGATGAATCCCTCATCAATCGCTTGCTGCATCGAGTAGAGGTGGAACGGTTCGTGCCCACCTTCTCCATCGGGTTCCCCGAAGGCCTGCAAAGTCTTAGCCTTCGGCGTCGCAGTAAACGCGAAAAAGCTGAGGTTGGGCTGTTTGTTCCGAGATTTAGCATTCTCTGCCATAGCATCCTCCCAATCCTCGATATCCTCCTCGTCGACACCCGAGAGAATTCCCTTCATCTCGGCGGACATCTCGCCACTCTGGCTGCTATGAGCTTCGTCGACGACAACGGCGTAATCCCGCTCCGGAAGTGACTGTGCGTGCTCAATGACGTACGGGAACGTCTGGAGCGTCGTGATGATTACTGGCTTGCCCGCTTCCAAGGCCTCTGCGAGCTCTTCAGATTTCGAGCGGTTCTCGCCTTTGATCGGGTGCACGACGCCAGTCTTGTGGTCGAGTTCGTAGATGGTGTTTCGGAGCTGTTCGTCGAGGACGGTCCGGTCGGTGACGACGACGACGCCGTCGAATACCGCGTTATCTTGGTTGTCGTGCAGCGAAACGAGCCGGTGGACCAGCCACGCGATAGACTTGCTCTTCCCGCTCCCGGTGGAATGCTGGATGAGGTAGTCCTCGCCAGGGCCCTCCTCTTTCGCGCTGGCGACCAGCTGGCGGACACACTCTAACTGGTGATAGCGCGGGAAGATGATCGTCTCGTCTTCTTCGACGGTGATACCGTCTTTCTTGATCTCCTCGGTGTCGATGTGAATGAACCGTTGGATGATCTCCATCCAGCTATCTTTCTCCCAGACGTCTTTCCAGAGATACGCAGTGCGGTGGTCGTTCTCTCGTGGGGGGTTGCCACCGCCCTTCTCGTGGCCCTTGTTGAACGGGAGGAAGTGGGTGTCCTCGCCGGCGAGTTCGGTCGTATAGTGGATCTCGTGCTGGTCGATAGCGAAATGTACCAACGCACCGCGTTTGAACCGGAGGACGGGTTCGCTCGGGTCGCGGTCTTGGCGGTACTGCTCTCGGGCGTCCCTGTTTGCCTGGTCGGTAAAGGTATTCTTGAGTTCGGCCGTCGCGACGGGGATACCGTTGACGCTCAGTGCGAGGTCTACACTCAGCTTCGAATTCGTCGCCGAGTAGTGGAGCTGCTGGGTGACGCCGAGACAATTCGCTTCGTAGCGAGCCTGCAGTTCGGGATTAATTCCCGTGTTGGGTTGGAATGTCGCGAGCTCGATTTTGGTGCCGGTGGTACGAAGGCCATGACGCAGCAGTTCGAGCGTGCCTTGGCGTTCGAGGGCGCTGGTCAGTTCCTGGAGAAAGCGCTCGCGAGCGCTGCCCTTGTGGGCGGTTTCTAACTGCTTCCAGGCCTCCGGCTGGGTTTCCTGAACGAATGAGACGACCTCGTCGGGGAAGATGCCCCGTTCAGCGTCGAAGTCGTCGCTGGGGACACGTGTGTAGCCGCGTTTCAGCAGGGCGGCAGCAATCTCGTCCTCGAAGGCCGCCTCGTCGTACTGTTTACTCATGTCTGACTGGCCTTAGCTTCATTCTTTACGTCGGACACATCAATCTGGCCCGTGACTGCAGCGGTGATGAGTGCTTGGCGCTTCTCCTCGAGAAGATCGATAGTTTCCTCTACTCGATCGATGAGTTCCCAGAGACGCTCAGTTTCTGTTTCGATGTGATCGACAATTTCACGCTGTTCTTCGAGCGGTGGAAGTGGCGTTTTGAACGACTTGATATCGGGCATATAGATCGTCTGGTGGGTAGAACCCTGCATCAGCCGATTGAACTCTTGGTCCATCGAGCGGAAGACGTAGAGCAGGTATTCTGGTATGAGTTCGTCGTCACAGACCCAGTTAGCAAAGTCCTGTGAGGTCGCCATCGGTTCCCCCATGATACCGGAGAAGCCAACAGACGCAGTACGTGAAAGGAAGACAGTACCCTCAGGAAGGAGATGTGCCCCGGAATTTTCCATCCCGAGTTCGCTGATCTGGTTCTCGGTTTCGTAGAGATAGCGTTTACGTCCTTCGCGGAACGGTTTGATGTCGGAGGTTGTTACCCATGGAATGTCGGTATCTTCCCAGTACTCGTCGTTGGAGCGGTCAGGAGTGTGGCCAGAGTGCAGTTCGGCGACGAAGCGGGTGCGGACGACATCCCAGTGTTCGGGGACCTGGTCAATCCAACCGGATTCAACATCTGTTAGTGTAGGATCGTCACTAACCCCAGTAGTAACCGATTGTCGAATAGTTGCTTTCCGTTTGCTGTGGAGAAGCTCTGAAATGCCTTCAAAACCGCTCATTGCTCGATTAAGAGAGGTTTCCCCGTCAGAGAGGAAATCAATAATCTGGTCTTGACTTCTCGCATCAGGATGTGGAATTCTTACGTTCTTCGCGTCCCCTGTAGTAATCCCATATCGCGTAACCCCGTTCGCGAGGTTTTCAAATTGTGTTTGTGGGAGACGTGATTTCAGGCAGTTGAATAGGAAACGAGGCGATATCGAAGATTTGTCTGGTCGAATCAAAAAAAGATGGTACCCACAAACTACATCATCAAAATCTGCAGGAACATAGGCCGGGATCCCGATGTCGTCTTTCGACTCTGAATCTTTTGTAATTAGAATATCCCCTTCCCGAAGACGAAAGCGGTTGGATTTGGCTTCCGTTGTCGTCGCTTCCATGAATTCTATATCCTCTGTTATCTCATCGTTATAATAGACATCAGTATAGTTACAGAGTCTAACGGGGTCTTCATCGTCAGAGGATTTCTTATCGACATTGCTGGGATAGACTTCTGAAACACCTTTTAACGGGACGGTATCCCATTCTCTCACTACTTCTGTGATAGCGTTTTGAAGAGTTTTTGTACCACTCATATCTCCAGTTCCTCCAGAATATCGGTGATTCGATTCCTTTGTTCTCGAATTTCGCTATTTATCTCGTCTAAGTCCCTTGGGGCTTCGTACTCGTAGAAGTACCTGTCAAAGTTTATTTCGTATCCTACAATCCCAAGCTCCCCATCCTCGTCATCGTGATACTTCTTACTCTCGTTGATCCACGCGTTCTCCAGATACGGTGCGACCTCCTCTTCGAAGTACTCCCGTGGATCCGTCCCGAGAGACACGCGCTCACGCTCGCGTAGGTCGGTATCGTGCTCTGGATTGCCGTTTCCATCCCGGCAGATTTCTGCGTCGTCGTTCTGCTCGCCAAGTGCGCGTTCTATCGCGTTGTAGACGCTGTTACGCACGTCGACGCCGTGCATGTTGAACGTCAGTTCCACCTCGTTGATGAACTCCTCACGGTCCATCCACTGCGTCTCCGAGTCCAACTCGTAGAGCGCCTCCTTCACCGCTTCCTGTACCTCTTCATCCCGGTTGGTGAACGCCCGCTCGTCGTCGAGGCTCTCGATACGTTCCTCGGTAGCCTGGAAGCCCATCCGTAGCGGCCGATCGATGACGATGCGACGGTATCCGAACTCCTCGGTGGGGACGACCTTCGAGCGGCCGTTGGCTTCCAGATCGCCGAAGATTCGGGAGATTTCGTCGATGTGATCTTGGGTGAGTTCGTGGCGCTTCTCGCCCAAGCTTTCGTCCATCTCGGCGTACAGATCTTGGGCGTCGATGAGCTGGACGACATCCTCGCGCTTCTCGGGCTTGTCGTTCGAGAGCACCCAGATGTAGGTCCGGATGCCCGTGTTGTAGAAGAGGTTCTCCGGCAAGCCGACGATGGCCTCCAACCAATCGTTTTCCAGAATCCAGCGTCGGATGGCTGATTCCCCGCTGTTGGGGCCGCCGTTGAACAGTGGCGAGCCATTGAACACGATGGCGATACGGGAGCCGCCCTCCTCGGGCCGCTTCATCTTGCTGATCATGTGTTGGAGGAAGAGGAACGCGCCGTCGTTGGTTCGGGGCGTCCCCGCACCGAATCGCCCGGTGAACCCTTCCTCCTCGTGTTCGCGCTCGATCTCGTCTTTGACCTTCTTCCAGGAAACCCCGAACGGCGGATTCGAGAGCATGTAGTCGAAGGTCCGGCCTGTGAAGCCGTCCTCAGTGAAGGAGTTTCCGTAGATGATGTTTTCGGGCTCTTGGCCCTTGATGAGCATATCCGAGTTACAGACGGCATAGGACTCGGGGTTCAGCTCCTGCCCGAAGACGTGTAGGTTTGCGTCGGTGTTGAGCTGGCGGACGTACTCCTCAGCGACACTGAGCATCCCACCGGTCCCACAAGCCGGGTCGTACACTGTGCGGATAGCGTCCTGCTCGGTCAGGGCCGCGTCGTCTTCTTGGAAGACGAGATTGACCATCAGTTCGATGACCTCCCGCGGCGTGAAGTGCTCGCCGGCAGTCTCGTTGCTCAGTTCGTTGAACTTCCGGATGAGCTCCTCGTAGATGTAGCCCATCTCCTCGTTTGGAACCTCCTCGGGGTGGAGATCGATTTCGGCGAACTGCCGGACGACTTTATACAAAAGATCGGCATCGGCAAGTCGGTCGATCTGGTGGTTGAAGGCGAATTTCTCGAAGATCTCCTTCGTCTCCTCGTCGTACTGGTTTATGTAGTATTGGAGGTTTTCTGCGATATCGTCGGGGTCGTTACACAGGGATTCGAAGGTGTACTCGCTGGTGTTGTACACCTGTGCATCGGCAGCCTTCTTCAACGAGGGGGCGACGTTTTCGATACCTTGTTCCTGAAGCTGTTCGTAGCGCTCCAACACCTCGTCCTTGTTCCGCTCAGTCACGCAGTCGAGACGTCGAAGGACAGTCAGCGGCAAGATGACTTTTTGATATTCCGACTGTTTGTAGTCTCCTCTGAGAAGATCTGCAATAGACCAAATGAAGTCCGACTTTTCGTTGAAGTTATCGACCATTGTACGGGTGAAGGCAAGTGTGTATGATAAACGCCACGGAGTAGTCACTGAGAAGGGAGTTTGACGTGGTTGTGATTATCGCGCTAATCACAACCGGGTAGAGAGAATTATCCAGATCGACGGGTTGCTCTCTAGTTTGCAGAATTGACGAGCGAAGTCTGGGTCGTCATCGGGTCGGGATCAAGCCCCAGCACGACCGATTTGGGGGGTTGGTAACGCACTGATTCGGTCCCAGTAGTCAGTTTTTCGAGCGTCGTCCCCTGCAGGTGAGCGACCAGCGACAGCACCGGCCTGACATCTGGATGCAACTCCAGCCACTCGTCGAACCGATCACCGTGTCCTGTCACGGCCAGCGTCAGTTCACCGCCGTAGTCGATTTCCCGGTGACCCAACCATAGAGAACTTCGGCGATAACAGCTATCTCGTCGGTAAACTGCGGGTTCTGTAGGCGTCAGTGTCCACGTCAGGGTGGGGTTGTAGCCTGCGACCCGCTGTCCTCGCTGCCGAATGGCAAGCAAATCCATCCTTATGATTTGGGACCCCCGCCCCCGGGTGTTTCCGCGTAAACCCTAGATAGGCAAGACAGGCTAAATGAGAATAAACAAGATACACATATAAATGCAGGAAAATACTAGAAGATATATTTAATTCTAGAGAGAGCAGATAGCTGATACAGAGGTTTGAAACGGATAGCAGACCATTTCTCTCTTTCTTCTACTCTAGGCAATAACTAGCTAGAAAGAAAGAGATATAATAAACGTAAGAAACAGGAACTGGTTCAGTTTATGCCGATAGGAAAATCCGCGTTAGGGGCATTCTTAATCGCAGTATCGCCAATAAGACCCCTTATCGAGACTCATTATGCTCTTCCACACCTCACACCATCTATAGAGTTACGCGGAAACACCCGGGCCCCCGGGGGAATATTTTACCTTCGTATTCCAGTCGTGGTTGATCTGCTTCAGATCTACGCGGAAACACCCGGGGGTCGCAGAAATACCCGTACCGACCGTAGTAAGCGAACCAACCGATACGTCCGAACACTTAGTCTTATGTGCTTGGGGTGAAAGAAGCACCGTATGTCACGGACGTTTGAGCGCGGTTCTCCGATATTCGAGGATGAACGTCCTCTCACAGATGATTGGGATCCAGAGGAACTGCCCGAGCGTGATGAAGAATTAGGGCAGATCCATAATGCGCTCGCACCTGCGATTCGCAATACTGGTGTCGGTCCACACAATATGTTTCTCTTCGGAAAAACGGGACAAGGGAAAACAGCAGGTGTTGAGTACAAACTTGAGGATCTCGTTGCAGCTGCCGATGACGCAGGACTAAATATCACGACAAGTCAATACAACTGCGCCGGCGACTCATCCTCATACCATGTATTGATCAATCTTGTTGAGCGTCTCACTGGTGAGAATCTGAACGGGCATCCAATGAGTAAAATCACCGATGCATTCTTCGATGCCGTGACTGACATTGGTGGAACGGTTATCATCGTATTGGACGAAATCGACAATATCGGGACGTCAGATGAAATATTGTACTCAATCCCTCGCGCTAAGTCCAACGGTAATATCCCCGATGATATGCATCTGAGTGTAATTGGCATTTCGAATAATTTTAAATTCCGTGACAATCTCTCCCCAAAAGTCAAGGATACCCTGTTTGATGAGGAAATTCACTTCGCACCGTATGACGCGAACCAACTGCGGTCTATCTTAGAACGGCGTGCCGATCAGGCATTCAAAGAGGGTGTTTTAGAGGGTGATGTTATTCCGCTCTGTGCCGCGCATGCAGCACAAGATAAGGGTTCGGCGAGGCAGGCACTGCGATACCTGTACAAAGCCGGTGAACTGGCGTCGAACACCGGGAGTGATGTCGTCACCGAAGAGCATGTGCGGACGGCACAGGAACGTATTGATCGAAAAAATATCGAAAAGGGAATTCGCGAGATGACGATGCAGGATCAACTGTCGCTGACAGCTGTCGTCGCACTAGAGGTAGAGGGCCAGAACCCAGCGAAGACGACTGAAATCTACGCTCGATACAAGGATATTGCTACGGAAATCAAGGCGGACATTCGAACCCAACGGAGTGTCCGCGACCACCTGCTTGAACTTGATCTGATGGGGGTTGTCAACGCGACAAAAAAACAAACCGGCAATCGTGGTGGCCCCCACTATGTCTTCGAACTAGGCTCTGACCTCGGGATGACACTGGATATCCTCTCTGAGGACTCTCGACTCGGCGACGCTATTGATCTCGTCACGACGAACCGGTCAATTCAAGAGTATCTCGACTGATAAGACTACGCGGAAACACCCGGGGGTGTCCTTTGCGGGATCATTGGTCTGGAACGAGAATTGCGTTATTAACGCCAAAGATTCGGCCCTATTTGGCCACCTTTCAATCTACGCGGAAACACCCGGGGCGGGCCGACCGATACTGAGTACTCCATCCAGACAGGTAGCAGTTTTCCGGATTGGTCGGCTCATCATACCTCGACTTCATTTCTTGCCCTCAGTTTCCAGTAGCAGCGTCTGTTGTTGATCTGCTTCGCGATCGTTGCTTTCGACGAGACATCGTCCGTGATGTCATCCGACTGCACGTCAGCTTCCCACCTAGATTCTATTCAACTTCGGCTTCGCGGGCTTTGTCCTCCCCAGCTGTCGACGGGGAGCGGTCCTTGTCTTGTAGCCCCTTTTTGAGCTGTTGACCTATTCTCAAGACAAAACCTAGACCTATCTTACATATCTTATCATGTAATAAAAGTGGTACTACTTTCGATTTAGTTACCAGCTATATAGACTATATTGTCTAGATTTGTATGGTATAAGAAATCCTATATTTCCTCCGATTTACCGTCCTTATTCTATCCCGTGAGTGCATTAAAAATCAAGCAACAGCGAAGGCACGAGGCACCCGATATAATACAAAAGTATTATATAGAGATAGAGTTTGTTTGTCTCACAAGTTTTTAGTTAACTCCAATGTCATAATCTGCTGCCAAATCCAAGATAGGGTTCAACAATAGTATTAGAAATCTAACACAGAATCGGTAGCGGATTACCGGTGGGGCATCGGTGGGCAAGCAAGAAACTAGAACCAGAGACATCCATGTCAACTCAAACCAACGCATCGAACGCATCGAACACACAACCAACACTCTACACTCACGCGAAGCGGCGGTTTGCTGACGCGTGGCTCACGCCCGGCGTGCGACAGGCGACCCAACTGCTGTTGATCCTCACGCTATTTGCTGGCTCGGCGATGGGCCAGACCGACGTCGGGAACATCTACTGTAACACTGCTGTAGAGGACGGCGTCAACGTCGTCTTTGGCGCACTGGCTGGTCTTGGCCTGCCAGCGACGATGGTGTTCGTCGGTCGCAGTGGCCTGTCGTACATGCGGGCCTCTGGCAACCCGAACCAGCAAAACGAGGCTCGCCGGGACCTCATCCTCTCGCTGGTCGGCCTCGGCGTCGTCGTGCTGGCAATCGTGGCTCCAGAGCTTATCACGAAGTTCGGGGACAACGTCGGTTTCGGCTTCTCTGACTGCGTGACGCCATTCTGAAGATACGATGCCATCACTCCGCTCACTGCTGATGATCGCGG
>JGI12449J12846_1000447_pt1 | contig 13065 bp, 12 predicted proteins | sample 23E2SouthBayCA_FD_12846 | JGI IMG/M metagenome (IMG submission 12846) | reverse complement strand
AGAGCGTGTCCTCTAGTTCGATGCTGGAGATGTTCTCGCCGCCGGAGATGATGATGTCCTTCTTGCGGTCGCGGATGGCAACCATGCCGTCCTCGTCGACCGTCGCCAAGTCGCCCATGTGGTAGTAGCCCTCGACGCGGTCGGAGAAGGCCTCTTCCGTCTGTTCGGGTTTGTTCCAGTACCGGTCCATCACCTGATTGCCGCGGACGACGACCTCCCCGAGCGTCTCGTCGTCGTGTGGCACGTCGTTGCCGTCCTCGTCGACGACCCGGACATCGGTCCCGAGGTAGCCGATACCTTGGCGCTTCTTGACGCTGAAGCGGGCGTTGCTCCCGTCCTCGAAGAAGCGCCGGGCGTCCGAGGTCGTGACGAGCGGGCCGGTTTCGGTCGCGCCGTAAACGTGTTTCAGGTACCAGCCGAAGTCGTCCTCGACGGTTCGGATGACGGCCTCCGGCGGTGCGCTGCCGGCCGTCGCGATGCGCACGTCGTTCGCACCGGTCGTCTCGATTTCCCCGTCGTGGGCCGCATAGCGATCCGCAAGGATGTTCAACACCGTCGGCGCGCCACAGAGATAGGACACGTCCTCAGTCCTGACGGCGTCGAAGATGCCTTCGGCATCAACACCGCGGGTGCAGACGTGTTTCGCGCCCATCCCGGTGACCGAGAAGATGTGCCCCCAGCCGTTGACGTGGAACATCGGGAGCGTCCAGAGGTAGACATCGTCGTCCGAAATCTCCTGATGCAGCGCGACAATGTACGCGTGCAGCGTCTCCGTCCGGTGGGTCCGGCAGACGCCCTTCGGGTCGCCGGTCGTCCCCGACGTGTAGTTGATGGTGATGAGGTCGTCCTCGTCCATCTCGGGGCGCTCGTAGTCGGTTCCCGCCTCCTCGATGATGTCGTCGAAGGACTCCCAGTCGCCGTCGACGGCATCCGTGTCGTTGGTGACGAAGATATCAGTGGGCACCTCGTCGCGAATCGGCTCGATTTTATCCGCGTACTCGTAGTCCGCGTAAACGGCGTCGACTTCGGCGTCCGAGAGGATATATTCGAAATCGTCCGGCACGAGCCGGTAGTTCAGCGGCGTGTGGACCGCGCCCAGCTGCATGGTTCCGTAGGCCGCTTCGAGCTGGTAGTGCGTGTTCGGGTCCAAGACGGCCACCCGGTCCCCCTTCTCGATGCCACGGGCAGCCATCGCCGCCGAGAACCCGTCGGCTCGTTCCCCGAACTCGTCGTACGTGAAGCGCTCACCGGTCGTGGCGACGATAGCCTCTTTGTCCCCGTAGTATTCCCGCGCACGGTCGAGAAAATCCGTGGTAAGCAGTGGCTTATGCATCTCAGGCTATCGTATGGTTAATCATGATAAAGTGGTTGTGATACTCCCCTGATTTTGCTGTCTCGGCACCGGTCATATTTAGGGTGCCTGTCGAACCACAGTCGCTTTGAGGATAGCGTCCCCAGTTTTCAGCAATGAGTACAGCGACGGCGGACGTTTCGAAGCGGCAGGCGTGGGTGATGGCCGCGCGGCCACAGACACTGCCTGCCGGGGCCGCGCCGGTCATCGTTGGGATGGGCCTGGCAGTCCACGCCGGTGTCTTCGCTCTGTTGCCGGCAGTCGCGGCGCTGGTGGGTGCGCTGCTTATCCAGATTGGAACGAACTTTGCGAACGACTACTACGACGCGGTAAAGGGGGCCGACACCGACGAGCGTGAGGGATTCACCCGTGTGACCGCTGGCGGCCTCATCGACGCCGAGGAGGTCAAACGGGCGATGATAGCGACCTACGGCCTCGCTGTCGTCATCGGCGTCTATCTCGTCGCCGTCGGCGGTCTCCCCATCATCGTGGTTGGCCTCTCGGGCATCGCCGCCGGGGTTCTCTACACCGGCGGTCCGTTCCCCTACGGCTACCGCGGTCTCGGCGACTTGTTCGTGTTCGTTTACTTCGGTCTCGTCGCTGTGACCGGCACATATTACGTGCAGGCCGTGGCGAGCGCAAGCGGCGTCGGTACGTTCCCGATGACGCTCCCGCCGGGGTCGGTCACTGCTGCTGCCATCACGGCAAGCCTCCCAGCGGCCGGGCTGTCGACGGCGATTCTCGTCGTCAACAACATCCGAGACCGCGAGACGGACCGCGCCGCTGGCAAGAAGACGTTGGCCGTCTATCTGGGCTACGGCTGGAGCCGCGTCGAATTTCTCCTGATGGTCGGGATGGCCTACGTCGTCCCGGTCGTGTTCGCCCTCGATAGCCAGTACGGACTGGCGGCACTGGCCCCGCTGCTGACGCTGCCACTGGCGGCGACTATCTCGAAAACAGTCCTCACACAGACCGGCGGCGACGCACTGAACCCGACGCTCGAACGGGTCGGCCAGACGCTGTTCGCCCACTCCGTCCTTTTCGCGGCAGGTCTCGCCGCCACACAGCTACTATGAAGGTCGATTCGTTCTCCCTCCCGCTGTCGAGTCCGCTCGCGACCGCCCGCGAGACAATTAGCCAGCGTTCGGGGTTCGTCGTCCGCTATGACCACCGCGGCGAAACCGGCGTCGGCGGAGCCACGCCGCTCCCGGGCTGGACGGAGTCGCTCGACGACTGCCAGCGCGGGCTCAACGACGCTGCCACGGTTGCAATTGACGGCGGCCACACCGACATTCTCCTGTCGCTGGACGCCGCGTCCGTCCCCGCCGCCCGACACGGCTTTGCGACCGCGCTACTGGACGCCGACGCCAGAGCCGACGGCGTGCCGCTGTACCAGTGGTTCGACTCCGAGAGGCACTGCAATCGCGTCCCGGTCAACGCGACAGTCGGCGACGGGTCTCCAGCCGAGACCGCCGACGCCGTCGAGCGAGCGGTTGAGGCCGGCTACGATTGCTGTAAGCTCAAGGTCGGGAAGCGAACCGTCGACGAAGACGTGGCGCGCGTTCGGACCGTCCGCGAGCGGGTGGGCGACGACGTGACCCTGCGGGCCGACGCCAACGGCGCGTGGTCCCGTGACCGAGCGCAAGAGGCCTTCGACCGCCTCGCGCCGCTGGACGTGGCCTACGTCGAACAGCCGCTTCCGGCCGACGACCTCACCGGGCACGCCGAATTGCGGGGCTCCGGGGTCGGCGTTGCGCTCGATGAATCCCTCGTCGACCGCCGGGTCGACAGCGTGCTTGACGCCGACGCGGCCGACGTGCTGATACTGAAGCCGATGGTGCTTGGCGGCCCCGGCAACGCCCACACGCTGGCACTCCGGGCACGCGAACAGGGTGTCGAGCCGGTCGTCACGACGACCATCGACGCCGTCGTTGCCCGCCTCGCGGCGCTGCACGTCGCCGCCGCGATTCCCGACGTGGCCGCGTGCGGTCTGGCGACCGGCGACCGACTGGCGGCCGACCTCGCGCCGGACCCGACGACAGTAACGGATGGTGCGATGTCGGTCCCCCAGTCGACCGGTCTGGGAATCGATCCGACAGAGGTGGGGACCGATGCGTGACCCCCTCAATTGGCCGACACAGGACCTCGTAACGCACCGCGCCGACACGACACCCGACCGGACGGCGATGGTCGCGGCGGCCTCCGGGAACGCGGTCACCTACCGGAAACTCGATGCTGCCGTCGATGCGGTGGCTGCCGAACTCGACCGGCGGGTCGACGCCCCGGACGCCACCGTCGCGACACTCCTGCCGACGCGGCCGGCGGTCGGGACGCTCCTGTTTGCGGCGATGCGACTGGGAGCGACACTCGCGCCGCTGAACGTCGAACTCGACGCGGCGACGCTCCAAAGCCAACTCTCGACAGTTGACGCGGACCTGCTGGTCTGTGGAGACAGCACCGCGTCGCTGGCGGCCGACATCGACGGCTGTCCCACCGTTTCGGTCGACAGGGAACTGTCAGCGGCTGCTGTCGCCGACGAGACAGCAGCGGCGGGTTCGGCTGATGAAACAGCCACCGACGTGACCCCGGCACCCCTCTCCCGCACGGACACCCAGCTGGTCATCTTCACCTCGGGGACGACCAGCGAGCCGAAAGGCGTCCGACTGACCGTCGGCAACCTCGTCGCTAGCGCCGTCGCGTCGTCGTACCGCCTCGGCGTGCTTCCGGATGACCGCTGGCTGGTCTGCTTACCGACCTACCACATGGGCGGACTGGCTCCGTTCATCCGGAGCGCGCTATACGGCACTGCGGCCGTCGTCCAGCGGTCGTTCGACGCCGACGCGACACAGCAGGTGCTCGCGGAACACGGGGTGACGGGCGTCTCGCTGGTGCCGACGATGCTCTCGCGGCTGCTGGACGCTGGCTGGGAACCACCGGCCTCGCTCCGCTTCGTCCTGCTCGGTGGCGGACCGGCCAGCGAGACGCTCATCGAACGGTGTCGGGAGCGGGACGTACCGGTCTGTCCCACCTACGGGATGACCGAGACGGCGTCACAGATAGCGACGGCGCGGCCCGAGACAGCCTTCGAACACGCCGGCACCGTCGGCCAGCCGCTCGTGTTCACCGACGTGACGGTCGTCGCTGACGGGGCCGCCTGTGACCCCGGCGAACGTGGCGAGATAGTCGTCGACGGCCCCACGGTGACGCCGGGCTATCTGAACGGCGACGATGACGCGTTCAGCGACCACGGCTTTCGGACCAGCGACATCGGCTACCGGGACGCGGACGGCCACCTCTGGGTCGAAGGCCGTGTCGACGACCAGATCGTGACCGGCGGAGAGAACGTCGACGCGTCGACGGTTGCTGACACCATTCGCGAACACCCGGCAGTCGAGGACGCGGCCGTCGTGGGACTCGCCGACGAAGAGTGGGGCCAGCGCGTCGCTGCACTGGTCGTCGGGAATGTATCGCCCGAGACGGTTCGCGACCACTGCGCCGAGCGACTCGCCGCCTACGAAGTCCCGAAGACGGTGCGGGCTGTTGATTCGCTCCCACGGACGGCCTCAGGGACCGTAGACCGGGCCGCCCTCCGGTCGCATTTCGGGACTGCCAGCGAGTCGAACGAATCGGCATAGCGGATTGGGGCTCGCGGCCAAGCGGTTTTCTACGTCGATAGCGTATGCAGTTCCGTGTGTACAATCGTCCTCGCGTGGCAGGTCTTCGACGGCACGCCGGTCGCGGTCGCAGCGAACCGCGACGAGCGACTCGATAGGCCGTCACAGCCGCCACAACAGCGCCACTGGGGCAGTCGCGTCGTCGCACCGGCTGACGAGGAAGCCGACGGGACGTGGATCGGCTACAACGAGCACGGCCTGCTAGCGGCGGTGACGAACCGCTGGGTCGACGCCGACCTTGCCGGCGACCGCTCGCGCGGCCTGCTCGTCCGGGACGCGCTGAGTCACGAGAGCGCGGAGTCAGCCGCCCGCGCCGTCGAGCAAGCGACCAGAGACGCCGAATACTCGGGATTCAACCTTTTGCTGGCAGACGAGAACGCCGCCGTCTTGCTGGAATGGGACGGCCAGCTCGCGGTCCAGAACTTCCAGCCCGGCGTTCACGTCGTCGTCAACGTTGGCGCGGACGGCGACTACCGGATTCCAGCCCATCGGCCCGATGCCGGCGAGGAGCAAGCGAACAACGCGACGCGGTTGCGCGAGGCGCTGGTTCCGGAGCCCGGCGAAGCCGCCGACGAATGGATTGATCGGGCAGGCGAAACCATCAGCGACCACGAGTACGGCGTCTGCGTCCACGGTGACGGATTCGGGACGCGGTCGTCGTCGCTCATCACACTGGGTGCTGCCCACGAGTATCGGCACGCGGCCGGGCCGCCATGCCGGACGCCGTACCGCCCGGTCGAAGGTCAGATTTAAGCGGCCGACTCACGGTATGAGTAATACATGAGTTCAGCAGCGTCGGAGGCGGACCTTTCTGATGGCGAGCGGGCCGGGCTCGAACTGATTCGTGAGTCCGGTGGCATCCACCAGAGCGACTTCTGGAAGGAACTCGACGTCTCCTCGCGAAAGGGGAGTCGCATCGTCGAGTCCCTGTTCGAGAAGGACCTCATCCAGCGTGAGGAGACGGTGTATGAGGGGCACAACACGTACTACCTGACGCCCGCGGCCCGCGACCTCGACTTCTCGCTTCTGATGGCCGGTGACCAGCTCTCGCCGTTTATCGGCGACGAAGAGGTCGACCCCCACGACGACACCTTCTCGCAGTGGGTCATGACCCTCGCGTACGAGGACTGACCGACGGTTACGCGGCGTGCGTTAGTAGTGCCACGGCACGTCGTCGAAGTCCGGGTCGCGGCCCTCGTTGAACGCGTCCCGCCCCTCCTGGGCCTCGTCGGTCATGTAGGCCAGCCGCGTCGCCTCCCCGGCGAACACCTGCTGACCGACCATCCCATCGGAGTCGAGATTGAATGCGTACTTGAGCATCCGCATCGCCGTCGGTGACTTCTCGTTCATGCGCTCGGCCCACTCTATAGCAGTGTCCTCAAGGTCCTCGTGAGGAACCACGTCGTTGACCATCCCCATGTCGGCGGCTTCGGCGGCGTCGTAGGTCTTGCCGAGGAAGAACACCTCGCGGGCCTTCTTCTGGCCGACCTGTCGCGCGAGATACGCCGAGCCGAAGCCGCCATCGAAGCTCCCCACGTCGGGGTCCGTCTGAAGGAACTTGGCGTGCTCCTCGCTGGCGAGCGTGAGGTCACAGACGACGTGCAGCGAGTGGCCGCCGCCGACGGCCCACCCTGGGACGACGGCGACGACGGGCTTTGGGATGTGGCGGATCTGGCGCTGGACTTCGAGAATGTGGAGGCGGCCGACGTTCTCCGGCGCGTCATCTTCTACGCCGTCGCTCGTCTCTCGTGGGTCGCTTTGCTCCCCGCTCGCTGTGTCCGAGTCGCGTGGCGACTCGCTGTACTCGTAGCCGCTTTCACCGCGAATGCTCTGGTCCCCACCGGCACAGAAGGCCCAGCCGCCGTCCTTCTCGGAGGGGCCGTTCCCGGTCAGGAGAACGCAGCCCACGTCGGTCTGGCGCTTGGCGTGGTCCAGCGCCGTCGCAAGTTCGTCAACCGTCTCCGGGCGGAAGGCGTTGCGCTTCTCCGGCCGGTCGAAGGCGATGCGGACCGCGCCCGTGTCGGTCGAGCGGTGATAGGTGATGTCGGCGAAGTCGAACCGGTCGATGGCTGTCCACCGCTCCGGGTCGAATAGCTCAGAGACCATACCGTGGCTCGGGACGGCCTTCGCAAAAAGATTCCTCGTACGTGTTCCTACAGCAGAGCAAACCCTTTGGTGTCGCGCACGTGAACCGACTAGCGATGCCCTCCACATCGAGGAAAGCGGTGATAGGGATACTCGCTGGCCTCTCTATCGTTGTTGTCGTGTACAGCCTCATCATCGTCCAACAGATTCTACTCGGACTGATTGTGGCCGTGGTCCCTTGGTTCCTCTACCTTCTCGTGCGGTTCATCCTCACGCTCGAACGGATCGCGACGGCACTGGAACGGCTTGCGACAGCGCGTGCCCGCGAGTCGGAACCAGATAGGGATGGACCCGCTGGAGACTACCAGCGGCCGTCGGAGTCATACGGACACAGCACGGAAACCAAAGGAGGCGTAGAGAACGAGTGACCGACGGCGGTCGCGTGCAGCTCCCCTCGCTCACTCGCTTGCAGGTGCTACCCCCGGCATGACAGAGACGTTCTACGAGGTACTGGGCGTTCCAACTGACGCCTCGACGGCGGCTATCGAAGCGGCCTATCGGGAGCGACTGAAGGAAACCCATCCTGACGTGAGCGATGCGGCCGACGCCGGCGAGGCGACACAGCGGCTCATTGAAGCCCGCGACGTGCTCACCGACGAGGACGAGCGGGCGCGGTACGACCGGCTGGGACACGACGCCTATGTTGCGGGCAAACATGATATACCGGACGACGGCGGCAGTAACGTCTCCGAAGCGGCACGGCGCGCGGGCTATGACGAGTCTGGATCGGCTGGTGACCGAACCGAAGCGAGCACTGACCGAAGTACAGCCCGGACAAACGCCCGGGATCGGGCGCGACGTGAACGGGCTGCCAGAGACCGCGTCGCCGATGACAGAGACGAGCGATCAACCACCGACACTGATGCGTCGTCGAGCAACGAGCAATCGACTGATACGACCAGCGGGACGGCGACCGCGTCGAACTCAGCGTCGACCCGGCGCTCCGGGGCCACCGCGACCAGCGGCTTCAGCGACAACGCCGGCAACGGTGCCACCTGGAGTTCTTCGTCCGCGTACTCCGTCCGCCAGACTGACACCCCGTCCCGCGGGTCGCTTCTGGAGATGCCGACCGGCCGGGGGCTGACGTTGTTTGCCATCACGTTCGCGCTTTATCCGGTACTGCTGTTCAGCGCGTTACTCCCGGCGTTCCCGCTGTGGGTGAACCTGACAATTGGGGTCTGTACCCTCTTTATGGTCGGCTACCTCCAGTCCGAACCTACTATCGCAATTATGGTGTTCGGGAGCTGGAGTCTGACGACGGCGGTGCTGCTGGTCACGTTGAATATCAGCGCGTTCTCGCTTGTGGGGGCCCTCGCGCTGTCGGGGACGTGGCTCCCGTTCGGACTGTCGCTGTTGACAGCGTCGGTGTTGCGGCTCTGAAAATCAGTCGCCAGCGAGGGTTTCGGCGACCTGTTCGGTAAGCTGGTCTCTGACTGCGTGGCTGTCACCCGCGTCGAACCGGACCTCGATGACCTGTGTCCCATCTGTCTGGACTGATTCGGCGAACCGCTCGCGGAACTGCCGGCGGTCGGCCACCCGTTCGAACTGCAGGGAATAGAGCGCCTCCGTCGGCTCGAAATCGAGCCCGTGTGGCGTTCGGAACTGGTCCTCGAAGGTGGGATGGTCCTCGATGGGCAGCATGTGGAAGATGCCGCCGCCGTCGTTGTTGAGCAGGACGACCGTCGCGTCTACCGCACAGCGGCCGAGCGCGAGCAGGCCGTTCATGTCGTGGTAGTACGCCAAGTCACCGGTGACGAGCACGAGCGGGTCGGATGTCGCGCTGCCGGCCCCGAGCGCCGTCGAAGTGATGCCGTCGATACCGCTGGCCCCGCGGTTACCCAGTACGGTCAGGTCGGCGTCACGGGGGCCGCCAAAGCGGTCCATATCTCGTATCGGCATACTGTTCGAAATGAACAGTGTAGCCGGGTCCGGGGCCAACGCAGTCACATCTGAGAGGACGCCCCCTTCCCAGTAGGTCTCCGAAGCGGTTTCAGTAACGGCGTCCCAGTGGGTTTGCTCCGCCCTAATGAACTGTTCTCGCCACGACGCTGCAACGCCACCCAGCGTCTCGCCCGCGAGCGCATCTGCGGTGGCGTCGGGGTTGGCAACGAGTAGGTCCGTGGCGGTGAACTCGGCCTCCGACCAGCCGCCGGCCGGGTCAACGAGGAACTGCTGACAGTCGGCGTCCCGGAGGTAGTGACGCAGTGGCTTCGAGGTCGGCGACGCACCGAACCGGACGACGACATCGGGGTCGTCCCACTGGTCGACGCTGTCGCTTCCGAGATAGCCGTCGTAGCCGCCACAGACCGGCACATCGAGCCGGTCGACGTGGGGGCCGAACCGCAGGTCCGACAGCGGGTCCGCCAGAACGGGGAAGCCCGTGGCTGCCGCCAGCCGTTCAAGCGAATCTGCACTGAGTCCCTGGTCGGCCGGCCCAGCGACGATGAGGCCTCGTTCGGCGGCCTCAAGTGCGTCCTGCACGCGGCGCACTGTCCGCTCGTCCGGCGTAGCGACGCCCTCGCTTGTCGTGACGAACGGCCCGTCGCGTCCGGTTTCGGCCGCGTCGTCGCCGCCCGCCCAGCCAGCGGGAACGCCCGCCGGGTCGTCCTCAGGCATCGGCGTCGGCTCCAGCGGCTTCCGGAACCGACAGTTCAGGTGAACTGGGCCGGGGTCGCTACCGGTACTCTCCGCGAGTGCGCGGGCCGCCGTGGTCCGCAACATCCGGACCTTCCGTGGCTCGGCCTCCGGCTCTGGCATATCGCGATACCAGCGGACAGCGTCGCCGTACAGTTTCTCCTGATCGACAGTCTGGTTCGCTCCGCTGTCGATGAGTTCCGGCGGGCGGTCCGCCGTCAGCAGGAGCAGCGGGACGCCCGACTGGTTGGCTTCGATGACCGCCGGGTGGTAGTTCGCCGCGGCGGTCCCCGATGTGCAGACCAGCGGCGTCGGCTCGCCGGTTCTCCGGCCGCGTCCAAGCGTAAAAAAGGCCGCCGACCGCTCATCGAGGTGAGAGAACACCTCAATATCAGGATGCTCGGCGAATGCGACCGTCAGCGGCGTTGAGCGACTGCCGGGCGAGAGACACACCGCGTCGACGCCGCCGGCGACGAGTTCGCCCACGAGTGTCTCGGCCCACAGCGTGTTGACGTTCGGGGCCGTCATTCTAGCTCGTCGAGTATCGGCCGGTATTTGAGCTGGACCTCGTCCCATTCGCGGTCGGGGTCGCTGTCCGCGACGATGCCCGCGCCTGCAAAGAGCGTCGCCTCGCGCTCCGTGGCGACGGCCGAGCGGATGCCGACGGCGAAGGTGCCGTTGCCGGCGGCGTCGACCCAACCGACCGGGGCGGCGTACCAGCCCCGATCGAATGCCTCTGTCTCGCGGATAGTCCGCAGCGCCGCGTCCGGGGGCAGTCCGCCCACGGCTGGCGTCGGGTGGAGCGCCTCGACGAGCGAGAGGACGTGCTCGTCGTCGTCCAGTTCAGCTGTTATCGATGTTCGAAGGTGCTGAACCGTGGCGAGTCGGCGAACGGTCCGGTCGCCGATGCGGACCGTCGAAGCGAACGGTTCCAGTTGGTCCCGTATCGCGTCGGCGACGAGCTTCTGCTCGTGGCGGTCCTTCTCGCTGTCGAGGAGTTCGGCGGCGAGCCACTCGTCCTCGGCAGGTGTGTCGCCCCGTCCCGTTGAACCGGCCAGCGCCTCCGTCCGGACGGTTCGCCCGCGAACTGAGACCAGCCGCTCCGGCGTGGCTCCGAAGAAGGTGCCGCCGGAGTCGGGCGACAACATGAACCGGTAGCAGTCCGGGTACGTCTCCGACAACCGGGCCATCACGTCCGGGACCGATAGCTCCGCGTCCAGTGTGGCGCTGAGACTCTGGGCGAGCACGACCTTCTGGAGCTCGCCCCGGTCGATACTCTCTGTGGCGGCCGCCACCTGCTCGCGCCAGCCGTCCTGTGTTGGCGTGCGCTTCCGGTGTGAGATTCCCGGCGGCGTACCCGGATTGCGCTCGGAGTCTGCGACCAGTCGGTCGCGCCATTCCTCCAGTAGCGCCTCCGCTTCGGTCGCGGCCTCAGGTCCTGTCGCGACCGTTGTGAGCCAGGCATCGTCGTCCCTTCTGGTTACCTGTATTTCGGGGAGGAAAAACGCCGCACTGGGGAACCCATCCCACGGAGAGTCCTCTCCTTCATGCGTTCCGTTGTGGAAAGCGAACCCGCCGAACGCTCGCGGTCGAGCGATGCTCGGGAGGCTGTCGGGCACTGAGCAGTCATCGAACAGTGCTTCGACTGCTGTCCGCACGTCGTCGAACCGCGACTGCCCGTCGGCAGTCACAGTCGCCGCGCTCCCGCGGGCCGCGATTGACTCTGTACCGGCCGCCCAGAAGAACCGGGGGCGAGCGTCCGTCTCCAGTACCGCCCGCACCGGTGCATCGTCGAGGCGACACCCGCGTGCGACGACCGTTGTCTCACCAACCGTCGTCTCGTCACCACGCAGTGGTTCCATCAGCCATGTCTTAGGATTGCGCACCTTTGAGCCTAACTATACGCTCGATTCCACACAGTGAACTTCGATCGGACCGCTGTCGTGGCGCGGCCGATTTCACGCCGCTCCGGGCCGCCGCACGACATGGCGGCTCTCGGATTCCGATTCGTAGAAATTAATATCTGGGTTCACAAAGTTCCTCTCTCAGTTCTACAATTGTAATTCTGTAATCTACGAACATACCCCCGTCAAGTTTAAATAGGGCATAGTCGAAGCCCCCTATGTTGCGATGCCTAAGGTAGAGATCAATATCCCGGAACACCTGGAGATGCAAATCGCGCAACTCGTCGAGAAAGGCGAGTTCCTCAACCGCGAGGAAGCCATTGAGGACCTCCTGTCGACCGGGCTCAAGGCGTACAAAACCTCCGGACCACAGGACGAAGACGAGGAGCCAGGGTTCGAAGAAGACGGCATGATGGGCCACGACGACGAGTACGTCTTCTGAAAATACAGGCGTGAGCGTCTGGTATCCCTTCTCAAGCAATTCTTATACACGTGCCACCGTATACTGTAGCCATGCACAAAGACGAGCTTCTCGAACTACACGAGCAGATGGTGACGATTATGGAGTACTTCCGCGACGACATGGACTCAGTCGATCCGGACCTGTTCGACGCGTACCAGGAACTTGACGTGCGGCCATCGGATGTCCACAAATCGAAAAGCGAGCACAAACACGCCGTGTTCGTACTTGGGAACTCGCTGGCGACGGCGATGAGCGAAGACGAGTTCTCGGATGCGGGTCGGGTCAGCAAGCGGATGAAGGAACTGGCCGAGGACGCCGAGCGGAAACTGTAACCAGGCCGGTCCTGAGTCGCGCCCTCTCGTCTTTATTTCGATCTGTCTCCTCTTGGCTACGATCTCTCGCCGTCAAGCTCGGTGAACAGCTCTGGGTCCGTCTTGAACTTCAGGACGTTGTGAACGACCGAGTTCCGGATGTTCTGGATCACGTCGCCGTGTTCCTTGTAGAAGTCGTGTATCCAGCGGGATTCGGCCGTCCGGCTCGGGAACATCATCACTGATTTCCACTGATATTCGCCGTCGGAGAGGAAGTAAAACAGCGTGTGCCGGTCGTCCCGGATGGACACCATCGCGTCGTGCCAGGAGTCGGCAAAATGCTCAGGGTTGAACTTAAACTCAAACAGCGCGAAATTGAACAGCTCCTCGTTCGGGACGATAGTTTCCCTGAAGACGCCTTCGTTGCGCATCTCCCGAATCGATTCACTGATAGTCACATGTGACACGTCGATACCGTACTTCGATTCGAGAAGATCTGCAAGCTCACGGGACGACCGCTTGGGGTCCGCCGAGAGTTCGCGCAGAATGCACATATCACGCTCGCTGAACTCCCAGTCCGGGG
>JGI12449J12846_1000435_pt1 | contig 13433 bp, 10 predicted proteins | sample 23E2SouthBayCA_FD_12846 | JGI IMG/M metagenome (IMG submission 12846) | reverse complement strand
CAAGCCGTATTGATTCGGGTCTATTCCCAGCGTGATTCACCCCAGGTGTGTGAGATATCCGTGGATGCTCTCCAGCACGCCTCCAATACTACCCAGTGAATTCACGAACTACTGCTACTGGAAGTGCAGGGATGCCACAGTAACGCGCGGGAGTAGATAACTACCTACTGGAAGTCGCCGACTCGACTCTTCGGATGTACCGTCGTGTCACTCTCCGACAGAACCGGAGTGGGCCCAGTGGAGTGATTCAGTCCCGCAATCCGTTTTCCGAGAGTCACACCGTACAGAATCGGTTGTGGGTCATCTGGCAACCGTTGAACAACGTGGAACCCCGCTTCACGCCTGGGTCAAGGCGTAGACGCTCACTGGGGCCTCATCGCGAATGCGGGCAGCAACCGCTTGTTGGCTTTCACTCAGCTCCACCAGTACCCTCCGTCGCGTCCATCCCTCGTTTCCAGCGGTAATAGAGCGACCGCATCGTCTGGTCCGAATCTCTAGCCATAAGGACTGTCACATCACTCCGCTGTGTGAGTGTTTCCTGAACCGGCTCGAACACGAGGCGTTCCAGTCTAGATTGCTGTTCGGGTGCCCCGATCACGGTGAAGTCGTGCGTCTGAGCTTTCTCGAGGATCACGTCCGTCGTCTCTGTCGCTTCCTGAAACTCCGTGTTCACCGTCACGTCCGGACCCAAGACGTACTCTGCGAATCTGAGGAGATCAGAGGCGTCAGCTTTTGCTTCACCAGACGCGTCCGGGTCGACTACGTGTAGCACCGTCACTGGTGCATCGGCGGCCTTGGCTACCGCACGGGCAGCTTCCGCGGCGAGTGCTGAGTGTGCTCCGGCCCCGACCGGGAGTAGTACCGACTCGATGGTCTCTGCCTCGGACTCGCTCAACGAAGCGACCGTGTGCCCGTCGATGTCGGGGATATACACGGCGTTGGTTCCGCCTTGGGTTCCGAGGTTCTCGACGAACACGTCGCAATCTGCCTCTGCCAGGACTGCATCTACTGTGCTCCGGGAGAGGAACCACCCCTCATCGAGGCTCGTTCCCCGAAGCAATAGGACAGCCATCCCACTTCCAGACCCCAGTATCTCCAGCACCCCCCGCGTCGTGTCAGTCACCACTCGAAGGGTCGAATTGACGGAGACATCCGGATTGAGATCCTGCGCAGTATCGACGATTGAGGTCATCTGGGATTGCTGATCGTCAATGAACTCGAGTACCGGGGCCGAGGTAGCTGTGTTCGACTCACCCGTCTCTACGTGCTCTCGAACGGTCGCAAGCGAGGCTTCGTCATCGACGGTCGCCAGTCCGAGTAACAAGACTCGTCCGTCATTGTCCTCGGCGAGCGCAAACGCCGTCTGCAGAAGCCGTCGGACGTTGATTCCAGTTTCCGAGTTGAGAAGCTCACCAGTCACCGGGACGGCGACCGTGTACTCCGGAGAGCGAATGACTGGTCCGCTTCGAACTGGCCTGTCCGTTTCCGAATCCTGGGGTGGGTCTTGAACGGCGATGCGGACCTCGGAGTCGGTGCTGTCAGCCGCCATGATCAGGTCCTCGTGAATGGCTCTGTGACTTTGTCCGTCGCCCCGTTTCTAGCGAACAGCGTCACCACATCCCCCGCCTGAATATCTGACCCGCCACTGGGGATGACCAGCTCTCCATCACGGACGATTGCGACGATGATCGTCTCTTCTGGGAGCAGCCCCTCGCTGTCGGCGTCGCTCACAGTGAGCCCGGCGACTGGTGCCTCTTCGCCAACCGTCACCTCGAAGATTTCCGCGTCGCCGGCAATTTCCATGAAATCCTGGATCTTTGGCCGCTGGACTGCTCGGTAGAGGTACTGGCCGTTGAGTTCGTGGGGGCTCTCGACGATGTTCACGCCGAGATCGCCGAACAGTTCCATGTGTTGGGGGTCGTTGATCGAACTGACGAGGTTCTCGACGCCGTACTGTTTCCCGAGCATCGAGATCATGAGGTTCACCGAATCGACCTCCGTCGTCGAGATGAGCGCATCGGCTTCTTCGACACCCGCTTCGAGCAGAACCTCTTTCGAAGCGGCGTCGGCGTTGATGACCATACAGTCGTAGGTCGCGCTCACTTCTTCCGCCAGCTCTTCGTTGTTCTCGATGACGACGACCTCGTGGTCGTCTCGCGTTGCGAGTTCGATGACCTTGCTTCCGGTGCGGCCGGCGCCGACGATGATGATGTACATTGTGAGTGTGTTGTGGTGGAGTGTCTAGCGGGCGATTCTTCGGGGCGGCTCAGCGTCGGTGGTCCGGGGACGTCGAGGACCTGCCGGGTGGAACTGTTCTGGTAGTGCATACGGTTCATCGACGGAGGACGGTACGTATCAGGACGAGTACGGGGATAATCTCGAGGCGCCCCATCCACATCTGGACGATGAAGAGGCCCTCCGCGACGACCGGCATTCCGGGGCCGGTAATCCCGGAGGACAGCCCGACAGTCCCCTGTGCGGTCGCGACCTCGAAGATCGCGTCCGCGAGCGTGAAGTTCGACGGGAGGACCGCGAGCAGGACGAACAGCGAGATTCCCAGCAGGATGAGGTACGCGAACGCGAGCGTCGCCGCCGCGCGAATCTCGTCGTTCGCCTCGTCGGCTCTGAAGGTCTGTTGGCCGATTCGGAGGTCGTCGACCGCGTGCTCCGAGAGGAAGACGCGGGAGACCTCCCAGCTGATTCCGCGCCCGATGATGTAGCCGCGGAGAATCTTGATGCCCCCGACCGTTGCGCCCGCCGACCCGCCGATCAGCATCGCGCCGAGGACGATGAACAGCACCGACCCCGGGTTCCAGTCACCGATTGCCGACGTCTGCCAGCCCGTGGTCGTCAGCGCGCTGATGAACTGGAACAGGCCGTCGCGGAGCGCGTCACTCGTCACGACGCGCGCCACGTAACCGAGCGGGTCGCCGTTGTACGGCACACCGACCCACCGAGCGAGGAACGCCGTCAGCCCGACGACGCCGACCGCAAAGAACGCAAACATCGTTCTGACCTGGGGGTCGCGCGTGAACTCTCGAAGATCGCGTTCGGAGACCGCGCCGTAGTACACGGGAATCGAGATTGCCCCAGTAATCATCGCGGGGATGTGGACGAGTTCCATCGCGTACGACCCGTAGCCGGCGATCGAGTTGTCGAGGGTACTGAACCCGCCCGTCGATTGGCCGGTCATCGCGTGATTGAGTGCATCGAAGATCGTGCTCTCGATGCCGTAGCCGGGCTGGACGAGGAACGTCGCGACGGCGAGATAGACGGCGACGGCTGCGGTCACGCCGACGTAGATTTTCCAGATGGCGCGCGCAGTACCGGCGATGCTCGGTCTGAGTCGCTCACTGCGGGCTTCGGACTCGTACAGCGAGATTCCCGCGGTGCCGTGGGGTTGGCGTAGAATGGCCAACGAGAGAACGATCATCCCCGCACCGCCGATCCACTGCATCTGCGACCGGTACCAGAGGAATCCGTGGCCCACGGAGGGTTCGTGGACGCTCATGGTCAGGCCAGTGGTGGTGTACCCGCTCATGGCCTCGAAGAACGCGTGAATGGGGTTCTGGAAGTGCAACAGACTCGATTGATAGCTCGCGCCCGCAGTGACGAAGGAGTCGAGGACCGCCTGTGGGGTGATGTAGGCTGCAATAACGAACGGGAGCGCGCCGAAGAACGCGGTAGCGACCCATCCGAGGGCGGCAACGATCATCGCATGGTATTGTTTCGGTTCGGGGGCGTCCTCGCAGAGTTTGTACGCAACTCCCCCCAGCAGCGTCGTGATACCTGCCGCGATGAGAAACGACAGTCCGGTGTACCACTCCTGGTAGAGGAGGGCCACGAGGACGGGGACGAGCATCGAGGCACCGACGATGACTTGGAGGCCGCCGATGTCTCTGATGACCGTCTTCGAAGCAGTGAGGAAGCTCAAGCGACCGGCGTTTGACCTCGGTGGTGAGTTAGTGTGAGACATAGTATTGTGCCTGGGTTTCAGACAGCGATGAGTTTGTTTTGGTGACAGACGGGCCCCGAAAGCTCGAGTCCGTTCGTCTATCTGTCACCGACTGGGGTGCTCGACCATTATAAATAAACTGGTTAAATTGCTTAGTGAGCAATATAGGTGGGGTTATATTACTGAATGAGAAATGATGCTCGTGGTGGGGCGAGTCCGAATTGATTATCTCCCTGTAGAGTTGACGGCTACGTATGAGCGACCGATTGGATGAAGTCGATAAACGAATCCTCTACCATCTTGTTCGGGACGCACGGAACACGTCGGCGCCTGAAATTGCCGAAGAAGTTAACGTCTCGGCGGGAACGATTCGAAATCGAATTTCGCAACTCGAAGAAGCCGGTATTCTCCGCGGTTATCCCGCACTCGTCGATTACCCGCGCGCCGGCGGTCACATGACGAACCTCTATATTTGCACCAGTCCCGTCCCCGACCGTGACCGGCTCTCGAAGCAAGTTGCGGAGATACCTGGTGTGGTCAGCGTTCGGCAGCTGATGAAAGGCAGATCGAATCTCCACGTGACCGCCGTCGGTGACGATATGCAAGAACTCAACAGAGTCGCGAACGACCTCTCCGCGATAGGATTAGAGATCGAAGAGGAGAATCTCCTCCAGAGCGAACAACTGCTCCCGTACCACAAATTCGGTCCCGCGGAATCTCAAGACGGGCACACGATCGCGGACTTCATGGAGCTCTCCGGTGGCGCCGAAGTCGTGGAACTCACTGTCGACGGTGATGCTGACGTTGCAGGTCTCACGTTGAGCGAAGCGAACGAAGGCGGCGTAATCCAATCGGATATTCTGGTGGTCTCCATCGAACGCGACGATGAAATGCTAACTCCCCGGGGAGATACGACAGTTCGCCCCGACGACCTGGTCACACTCTTCTGTCGAGGAGGCGTGACCCGAGAGACCGTAGAGGTATTCGGCGACCACAAGTAGGCACAACGCTGCTGGTACCCGGCTGTTTTAAGCTCATACTATCCCATACGAACACTAATCCGTCCGCCGTGGGTTTCGATACTACTGAAGGGGAGCTGACAGATGCCGAAAGCACTCGAACGGGACCTCGGGCTCTATGCCACGATTACGGTTAGTATCGGCGCGATGATCGGGAGCGGTATCTTCGTTCTCCCGGGGCTCGCTGCCAAGAAAACGGGACCAAGTGTAATCCTCGCGTATCTCCTCGCGGGAATAATCGTTCTGCCGGCCGCACTCTCGAAAGCAGAGATGGCGACCGCGATGCCGGAGGCTGGTGGCACGTATCTGTATATCGACCGGGCCATGGGCCCGCTTCTCGGCACGATTGCGGGAATCGGCTCCTGGTTCTCGCTCGTCTTCAAGAGCGCGTTCGCGCTCGTCGGGCTCGGCGCCTACGTCATTCTCCTCGTCTCGATTCCGGGGGAGTATCTGGTGTTTCTGAGTCTCGGCCTCGGTGTCCTGCTCGTCGTCGTCAACGTCGTCGGAGTGAAGCAGAGCGGCCGCTTGCAGGCCATTATCGTCAGTTTAGTATTGCTCTCCCTGGCTGCCTTCGCGCTCTCGGGGCTCATCAACGTCGACAGCGCGAATTTCGAACCGTTCACCACGCACGGAAACGGCGGTATTCTCGCGGCGACCGGGTTCGTGTTCGTCTCGTACGCAGGCGTCACCAAGATTGCGTCCGTTGCGGAGGAAGTAGAGAACCCGGGGCGAAATATTCCCATCGCGATGATCGGCTCGGTCGTCGTGATGATGCTCGTCTACACGCTAATCGTCTTCGTCGTCGTCGGCGTCTCACCGTCGAGCGAACTGATGGCGAACGATATGCTCACACCGATGGCACTCGCTGCTCGGCAGTTCGCCGGCCAGTGGGGTGAACTCGCTCTCGCGGTCGTCGCAGTGTTCGCACTCACGAGCATGGCGAATGCTGGTATCCTCTCGTCGTCCCGGTTCCCGTTCGCGATGAGTCGTGACGAACTCGCTCCCCAGCAGTTGAGCGCTGTCAGTTCCCGGTTCAAGACGCCGGTCGTCTCCGTTCTGCTGACCGGGGGGTTACTACTCGCACTCATCGCGTTCGTCCCGGTCGTCGAACTCGCGAAGCTTGCGAGTGCGTTCAAGATCCTCATCTTCTCGTTCATCAACGTCGCCCTCATCGCATTTCGTGAGAGCTCCCTCGAGAGCTACTCCCCCGAGTTCACCGCGCCGGGGTATCCGTGGGTGCAAATTTTCGGCTTCGTCGGCGGACTCGTGTTGCTCACGCAGATGGGGCCAGTCGCGATCGGTGGTGCGGCCGGGATTATCCTCGTGGGCGTGCTCTGGTATCTGGGCTACGGCCGGTCGAAGACGGACCGACAGGGAGCGGCCCTCGATGCAGTCCGCCGGTCTGCGGACGCACAGTCTCTTTCTCAGGTCGAACGGGCGTTCGTCGACGGGAACGGAGCAGTTCTCGTGGCGATGGACGAAGGGACGACGCAGAACCGAGAGCGGACGCTTCTCACAGCCGCGGCAAGCGTCGCCGCCCAGCGTGACGGCGAAGTTCACGCTGTGCGGTTCGAGGAGGTCCCCGAACAGCTGACGCTCTCGTCGGCGACCGACATGGACGAGTCCGACCGTGAGTTCGAGCAAAAGACGCGAGAGCTCGCCGATGAACTGCCCGTGCCGATTCATTCCCAGGAGATCGTCAGCCACGACCTGAGACGCGCAGTGGTGAACTACGCCACAGACATCGAAGCGGGCCTCCTGTTGGGAGAGTGGGAGCCAGACCGCTATCACGCGGAGCTACTCGGCAGCGACGTCGACTGGTTCCTGGAACACGCACCCTGTGACACAGTCTTCGTTCGCGATCGAGATGTCACCGACGTCGACGAAATCACCGTCATCACCCGTCGCGGTCCGCACCGACCGCTCAAGGTCACTCTCGCAGACGCGCTGGCCGTCCACCACGACGCAGGCGTCCGATTCCTTACAGCCGTTGACGAGGACGCCCCCGCTGAACAGGTGACCGCGGCTCGTGATTACCACCGTGACCTCGAATCGCTCTGTGAAGCTCCGACCACGAGCAACGTGGTGCGTACCGCGGACCTTCTCGACGACCTCGTCTCCGCAGCACAAGGAACCGATGTGGCGGTCATCGGAACCGTTGCGCACTCACGGATTCACGAGTTCGCATTCGGTGACCCCGCAACCGAGATAACCGATCGGTTGGACGCAACCGTCCTGCTGGCTCACCCACGAGAACTGAAAAGCCAGAGCTTCGTTCGGGCTATCGTAGAGAGAGTCGCTTTCTAGCTGTATCTACGCCAGAATCCGGTCGCTCGTCTCAGGAGATTCGTTGATGCTTTGCGGGCAAACGCATAAAACGGGCGGCTGAAGTTAAACCGACGTCCTGAGGGCTGTGGCACACGTCAGTCGTATCACTCCTGGGCCGAAGCCAAACCGATGAATGATGTCGGAATTGAGATCTCGTTGTGGACACGGCCTTCGCCTTCCGTCAGGAAACCGAGGCCGATGAGAGAGCCGGCGCCGAAACAGATGACCGCGCCCGAGCGGGATCCAAGCCACGCGAAGCAGATGTCTCCAGCGAGGGAGAGAAACTCATACGGCGGAGTCCAGACGCGCAGCGATATGGATGCCTACCCGCCCATTAGGTAGACGATGAACGCACGTCCGACGGGAACGAGAATCGGTAACGAAACGCGCGCTCCGACGACGCAGAACCGCTCTATCGTTCCGGCGATTCGACCACTCCGTGACTGTTTCGGGTGGTCGAACTCACCCGAATCAGCCGGCGGGGACATCGCGTTAGCTATCGCCGATATTAGTTGCTTTCGCGCCTTTCCCGATCCATTTGCCGAGTAGCCGCTTGACTGCTGACTGGACCGGCCGGTGTTTGCGGACCATCAGGACTTCACCCTCGAACTCGGCACCGATTCGTTCCGGAACCTCACCGAACAGGACGCGACGGAGGATGCCTTCGCCCGCTGCACCGATAATCATCGAGTCGAAGTCGCCGTCGCGTGCGTAACCGAGGACCGCCTCTGCGATGTCCTCGCCCGCTTCGACAGCGATGTCTACGTCGATATCTGACTCGGCAAGCACAGTCTGCCTGCGTTCGAGGAACGACTGAGCGTTCTCGATATCGCCATCGGTGGCCACGTGGAACAAGGTGACCTGGGCGCCCGATTCTGCATACGCTGTGGCGACCATCTCAGAAAGCTCTGAGTTCGGGCCGCCCGCAGTCGGAACGAGGACCCGACTCGAATCCGTCGTCCCATCCGTTTTGAGGACGGCAACGTCACACTCGGCGTTCTCGACGACAGTGTCAATATTCGACCCGAGTGCGTAGTCGGAGACGCGCTTGCGCTGGCCCCGCCAGCCGAGCAACACGAGGTCACTATCGCGCTGATAGGCGACGTTGTTGATACTCTTCGCGATATCGTGGCCGATAGTTACGGTCTGGTGAACCGGAACGTCATCGGGGGCGTACTGCACCGCCTCGTCGAGTAACTGCCGCTGTTCGTCAGCATACTGACCGCCTTCCGATAGCGGCGTCTGGTCAGGAACAGTTGCGACGCTCGTGAGAAGGACCTCACCGCCCTCGTGGCGGGCGATAGCACTCCCTGCACGAATCAACTGCTCGGCATTGTTGGGGTTGGCGATGGGGACGAGAACCTGGTAGCCGCGTTCTTCAGGCGACCGCTCCTCCGCGATGAGGCGCGTCTCCTCTTTGGCCTTGGTCTCGCGAACGCGTCCTCGCGAGTAGAGGAAAAAGATCCCGACGCCGACGAGGATCCATGCGATTGCGCCGTACCACGCTAGCGGGCTGTAGTTGAACAGGTAAACGGCGAGAGCGAGTTTCGTGAGAATCCCGATGATGGGCACGTAAGGGAAGAAGGGCATCACGTAGCCGTAGTCGATCTGGTCGCCCCACTCCCGGCGAATCACGATGGCGGCGTAGTTGACCTGCAAGAACAACAGGAGGAACATGACGTCGGTCGCAGCCGCGACTGCCTCTATGGGGAGCGCGACCGCCATGAAGACGATGAGCGCACCCGAGAGCGCCGTCGCGATGTGCGGTGTCTTTTTCTCGGGATGAACAGCACTGAACGCGTCCGGGAGGACGTGGTCGCGCCCCATCGCGAACGAGACGCGCGTCGAGGAGTACGTCGTTGCGTTGAGCGCTGAGAGTGTCGAGAAGACGCCGGCGACCAGAATGACAAGCGTCCCATAGGGCATAATCTGCCCAGCTGCTCGGGCGAGGCCGAGCTCGCCGAGGTGACCGAGGATTTCCCAGACGGCAGCGTCCGAAATGCCGGCAGGGATAGGCGGCAGATTCGTCGCCCCGTGAGCCCCCGACGCTGCACCCTCCTGTGCGAGTGAGAACAGTTCTGGGGTGACTGCGACGGCGCCGATGAGAACGATAGCCACGAGCATGTAGATCGTGACGACAACGGACATCGAGTAGAAGACGGCCTTCGGAACCGCCTTCTTGGGGTTGACGACCTCTTCACCGGACTGGACGATGATTTCGTAGCCCTCGAAGGCGATGAAGGTCAGACCCATGGCGATGAACACGCCGCCGAAGTCACGCGGGAGGAACGGGGTAAACCGATCGGTGGACTGAGCGGGATTCCCAGCGATGTACCCGAACCCGAAGGCGATGAGTACCACAATCACCGTGACCTTGACCATCGTCACGATGTTCCCCGCGAGACCGGTCTCCTTCGCCCCTCGGTAATTGATGTACGCGAAGAGCGCACCGGCGAACACGGCGAAGAGCTTCTCGGGTCCGAACGTGATGAACAGGAGGTCGACCGGCCGGAAGAGTTGGATGCCGAAGTAGTCCGTCAGCAGGAGGTGGACGAACGCACCGAAGCCGAGTACGTACAGCGAGCCCGCGACGGCGTGGGCGAACCACGACATCCACCCCGCCAGGAACGCCTGTGACCGTCCGAGGGCCTCTCGAACCCAGAGGTAGCCGCCTCCGGCTTCCGGGATGGCGGACCCGAGTTCGGCGTACACCATCCCGGTGAAGATGGTGATGAAGCCGTTGAACGCGAAGGCCATCACGAGGCCCGGTCCAGCCTGTCCGGCGGCGAGTCCGGTCAGGACGAAGATCCCGGCACCGATCATGGCGCCGATGCCGATCATCGTGATGTCGAACACAGAGAGGTCGCGAGCTAACTCCTCATCGTGGCTGTGGCCCGGGAGTCCTCCGTCGTCACTCACGACGAATCACCAGTATCTCCTCGCTCAAGCGGCCCCTTGTCGTACTCACCTGCCGCGATTTTGTCTACGACGTATCTCCCGTGGACGACCGTGGCTTGGAGCCCCACCCATGCAATGAGCGTGAGGACGGCTCCGATCGTCAGGGTCGACACCATATGACCGAGTTCTCACTAGTTCAATATTAAACCTGGTGACAGAACAGAAATTGGTTATATAAAGTAATTACTTGAAGAGTAATTGTCGACGCCAGGTTCAAGCGGAGTTCTGGTCTGGTCTTCCACCACCAGGCCATTTGTCCGACTCCGTTGTTTATCTTCAAACAATTTGGTCGCGTCTGACTCCGGAGTGAATCAGCCAGTTTAAAGTCCTGTTCAGCAAACGGGAGCAGTATGCCCGATCGTCTCGGAACAATTGCTCGCGACCTCGGTCGGATGCTTGAGGCGCTGGCGGGTCTGATCTTCATTTCGATTCTTATCCCTCTCGTGTGGCGTGAATTCTGGGTCGTACCAGCGATGGCCATCGCTGGCATCGTCCCGCTTCTCATTGGCCTCTCTCTCAATCGATCGTTCAGACATGCAGCCGACCCCGGCCGATTGCACGGGATGATGATCGCCGCGTCCGGGTGGTTCCTCGTCGCGATATTCGGCTCAGTTCCCTTCCTCCTCATTTCGTGGACGGCTCAACTCGACCCCGCGATCCTGGACGTTCCAGCTCGCTTTACGGCGTCCGGAACCAGAACGTTCAGTACACTCGCCGCGTTCCAGAACCCGCTCAACGGCTTCTTCGAGAGTATGAGCGGGTTCACGGGAACGGGACTAACCATGACCGACAACGAGGCGGCGCTCCCACACACGCTCCAGTGGTGGCGGTCGTTCATCGAGTGGGTTGGCGGCGTCGGCGTCATCGTCCTGACGACGGCGATTCTCGCCCGGCCCGGGAGCGGCTCCCTGACCCTGTACGAAAGCGAGGCGCGCTCCGAGAAGATCCACCCGAGTATCGTCTCCACCGTCAGGACGATCTGGTGGATCTTCCTCCTGTTCACGTTCTTCTCGATTCTCCTCCTGTGGATCGCCGGTATGCCAATGTGGGACGCCATCAACCACGCGATGACCGGACTCGCAACCGGCGGATTCTCGATCACCGACAACTCGATTGGGACCTACAACAGCGTCGCTATCGACTTCGCATTGATTCCAGTCATGATTCTCGGGAGTATTGCGTTCCCGATTCACTATCTTGTCCTGCAGGGCGACCTCCGCAACTTCTACTCGGACCTCCAGACGCGGTGGGTGTTCATCTTCTTCGGCATCGGCACCCTCGTCTTGACGGCCGTCCTGTTCGACCAGGGCTTCTATCACACCGAGACGATTACTGTCGCCGGCATCGCGTTACAGGGGCAAGCGGCGACACTGTTCCAGACGTTCCGGTACTCGCTCTTCCAATTCGTCTCAGCGGCCTCCTGTACTGGGTTCCAGACCGCGCTCTCGCTGGGACCAGGGTGGACGGCGCCCGCTCAACTGACGGTGGCATTTGGGATGGTTGTCGGGGCCGCGGCCGGGTCAACTGTCGGCGGAATCAAACTCATTCGTCTACTCACGCTTGGTAAGGGAATTCTGTTCCGGATTCGCGGGGTATTCTATCCGTCGGATGCGGTCCGGACATTCAGTCTCGACGGCCGTTCCCTGTCCGATGAGGAAGCCGCTCAGGAGTTCGAGGAGGCCGCGATTATCACATTCCTTTGGCTCATCTTCTTAGCGCTCGCTGCGTTCGTCTTCATGCTCGCGCTACCGCTCGGCCCGGGTCCTGACGCGTTCACGGTCGAGAACGTGCTCTTCGAAGTGGCTTCAGCGCAGGGGAACGTGGGCCTCTCGTCGGGGATCACCGGCCCGGGAATGCCGACGGTCACGAAAGTGATGTTCCTCTTCAACATGTGGATTGGGCGCCTCGAGATCATTCCAGTACTGGTGTTGCTCCGCGGCGTCTTTGCGGCTCTAGAGGTGTATGAATGATGCAACTCGAAGACATCCCGGTTGTTGGACCTCTGCTCAACGCCGGTGCCGATGACCGCGTGTTCGATGCACTGCTCGTGCTGGGACCAGTGATCATTATCGCGATCGCGCTTCTCGGCCGGAATACCGCCTCGGTAGCCCTCGCTGTGGCCTATACGGCCGGATTTACTGTGTACATTGGATACAAGGCGATTCGCAGGACTCCGGAGAGAAAAACTTAGCAGGCGGGAGATTAACGGTTCAGTATGTACGTTATAGTTGTCGGTGCTGGGGACATAGGTTCACAGGTCATCGACCTGCTCACCAAAACCTCGAACGAGATCGTGGTCATCGAGACTGACGCTGATGTCGCGGATCGAGTCAGTCGGGATTACGACTGTCTCGTTTTGAATGCCGACGCAACCAAAAAAGAGACCCTCATCGACGCGGGCTCCGAGAAAGCCGACGCCATCATTTCGACGACCGACAGAGACCCGACAAACATTATGGTGATGTTGTTGGCCGACGAACTCGATATCGGGTCGAAAGTCAGCGTCGTTCACGACCCCGACAATATGGAGCTATTCCGCCGGATTGGTGTGAACGTCCTCGAGAATCCGCAACGCCTAATCGGGGAATATCTCGTCCGAGCCGTACAACGACCGTCTATCAAGGACTTCATGTCTCTGGCGGGGGACGCTGAGGTGTTCGAGATCACGGTGACCGAACGAGCCCCTCTCGCAGAGGTCACATTGCAGGAGGCGGACGCGGAGGGACTACTCGGGGACGACGTCCTGGTCGTGGCGATTGAACGCGGCGACGAGGTCATCACACCGCGCGGGGACACGATGATACACGCCGGCGACCTCATCACGGCGTTCTCGAAAGATGGCATCACAAGCAGTGTCATGGACACGTTCACGGGGTCCGAGTAGAGATACGGTCTGGTTACGGGCGTTCGAGAAGTGAGCAGTTCGTCGGTTCTGGTGTCTCTGCGAAACCAAGGAGTGCTCAACGGTCGAGTCGGCTGTACCGACAGAAACCTCACCGAAATTCGCTACTGGGACTCTCTGCAGATCGTCTGGTCGCTGAATATGCGCGCCCCGGACGGGCGGTACGATACCGCACTGCGAATAACATGAGCGGCGGGCTTCGAGACGGGCGAACTCGGACGCCCCACCCACGAGTCGTCGACACGGAGTCGCCTTCCCCTGCAAGCCCGCC
>JGI12449J12846_1000409_pt1 | contig 13958 bp, 14 predicted proteins | sample 23E2SouthBayCA_FD_12846 | JGI IMG/M metagenome (IMG submission 12846) | reverse complement strand
GCCGACGGCCGCGAGGCTCGTGGCGGCGAACTGGCTCGTCATCGGATCGTCGTCGGCGAGGGCGTCGACCAGCGCGTCCACGACCGCCCGGTCGGGGTCGTCCTCGGTGACGCGCCCGAGCAGCCAGGCGGTGTTGCGCCGCTGGGCGACCTGCGTGCTCTCCTCCAGTATCTCGACGAGCGGCTCGACGACGGACGCGTCGCCGGCCGACAGCTCCGCGACGACGGTCTCCCTGATCTCGTGGCTCTGCTCGGTCGGGACGTTCGCCAGGAGTTCGATGAGCGCGTAGACGGCGGTCCGCCGGACGGCCGGCGAGGGATCGCCGAGCGCCTCGACGAGGGCCTCCACCGGGCGGTCGGTGTCGAACTTGCCGAACCCGGCGACGGCGATGCGGCGCACGACCTCGCTGTCGTCCTGGTACAGGGACAGCAGGGCCTGCAGCGCCTGGCGGTTGCCGATCCGACCCAGCGACTCGGCGGCCTCGCGGCGGACGCCGGCCTTCGGGTCCGAGAGGAGCCCGGTCAGGGCGTCGGTCGCCCGGGCGTCGCCGATCTGGCCACAGGCCCGCGCCGCACGGGCCCGGACGCGGGGGTCGGGGTCCTCGAAGCGGTTCGTGAGTCGGGGCACGGTGTCCGCGTCACCGACCTCGCCCAGCGCGTTGGCGGCGGCCATCCGGAGTTCGGGGATCTCCGCGGAGAGTGCCTGCGTGAAGGCTTTCGCGCGGGCCCAGTCGGCCGCGCCCTCGTCGAAGTCGACGTCGGCCATGCTCGCGATGAGCGACTCGATGGCGTCCTGGCCGAGCTGGTCGAGTGCGTCGATGGCCGCCGACGCGACGGCGTCCTCGTCGCTCTCGGCGGCAGCGACGAGGGCCCGCACGATGTCCCGCCGGTCGTCGTGGTCTTCGAGTTGTCCCAGCGCCTCGGCCGCACGCCTGCGGATCTCCGGGTTCTCCGAGCGGTCGAGCACCCCGATCAGGGATTGGGCGTCGCCCTCGCGCTCGTACTCGTACAGGCTCATTACGTGCGTCGGTAGATTCGCTGTCGTTTGGCCTCCGGTTCGAAGTACTCGCGGGCGGCGGCCGGGAGGGTCTCGGTCATGCCGATCATGAGGTAGCCGCCCTCGCGTAGCGACTGACGGATGGTCTCGAAGATGGGTTCCTTGTACTCGGCGTCGATGTAGATCAGGAGGTTCCGACAGCAGACCAGATCGAAGTCCGTCTTGGGATCGCCGCGGATGAGGTCGTGGCGCTCGAAGGTGACCATGTCTTTCACGACGTCCCTGACGGAGAAGGTGTCCTCGTGGCGCTCGATGTACCGCCGGTAGTTCGACAGCGGCGCGAGTTCCTCCTCGATGTCGGTCGTCTGGGAGGTCTCGTAGCGGCCCTCGCGGGCGACCTCGAGGATGTCGGGGTTGATGTCGGTCCCGAGGATCTCGACGCGCTGGTGGGCGACGTCGTCGTCGTCCATCGCCAGCATCGCCAGCGAGTAGGGTTCCCGCCCGTCAGCACACGGGGCACTCCAGATGCGGACGTGGCGTTGCTCGTCGGTCAGGGTGGCGAGGACGTCCGCCAGCGACTCCCAGGCGTCGGGGTTCCGGAAGAACCCGGTGACGTTGATCGACAGCGAGTCGAGCAGCGCCTCGCGCTCGGCGCCGTCGCGCTCGAGCAGTCGCTTGTATGTCCGGTAGGAGTCGACGTCGACGCGGCGCATGCGCGCGGTGATCCGCCGGTCCAGGTAGGCGTCGTTGTAAAAGCCCGTCTCGAACTCCATGTTCGCCTCGATGTAGGACAGCAGCGTGCCGAACCCGCGGTCGGCCTGGCCGCTCATAGCGTCACCACGTCGAGGATGTGGACGATGTTGCCGTCCCCGAGGACGGCGGTGCCCGAGAGCCCGGGCGTCCCGCTGAGGATGCCCTCGAGGGGCTTGACGACCACTTCCTCCTGGGCGTTGACGGCGTCACACCGGAGGGCGACCTGGCGCTCGGACTCGCGGATGCGCACCAGCATGCCGTCGCCGTTGGACGTGGTCTCGCCGGGCACGTCGAAGGTCTCGGCGAGTTCGACGACGGGGTAGATCTCGTCGTTGTGCTTGATGACCTCGCGGCCGTTGATCGTCTTGACGTCCGTCGTCCGCGTGATCTCGTCGACGTTCTTGATCGGGACGCCGTACTCCTCGCCGCCGACCTGGACGAACAGGACCTTGACGATGGCCATCGTCACCGGCAGGCGGAGACTGACGGTCGTCCCCTCGCCGGGCGTCGAGTCGACGCTGACAGATCCGTCGAGTTGCGTGACGGTGTCGTGGACGACGTCCATCCCGACGCCGCGGCCGGAGACGTCGGTGACCTCCGTCGCCGTCGAGAAGCCCGGGTGGAAGATCAGGTCGTAGATGGCCGAGTCGTCCATCGCCTCGAGTTCGTCCGCCGACCGGACGCCCTGCTCCTCGGCCTGGTGTTTGATGTGCTCGACGTCCAGGCCGGCGCCGTCGTCTTCCACCTCGATGATGACGTGGTCGCGCTCGCGTGAGGCCCGTAGCGTCACGGTTCCCTGGCGTGGCTTGCCGGCCGCCTCGCGCTCGTCGGGGGCCTCGATCCCGTGGTCCAGCGAGTTCCGGATGATGTGCATCAGCGGGTCGCTGATCTCCGTGAGGATCGTCCGGTCGAGTTCGATGTCCTCGCCCTCGATCTCGAAGGTGACCTCCTTGTCGAGTTCGCGGGCGAGGTCCCGGACCATCCGCGGGAACTTCCCGACGACCTTCTTCAGCGGGATCAACCGCATGTCCATGACCGTGTTCTGTAGGTTCGCGGTGATCTTGTCGAGTTCAGAGAGCGTCTCGCCGGCGGCGTCCAGGTCTTCCTGTTCGACGGACCGGCGCAGCTTGATCCGACTCGTCACGAGCTGTTCGACGAGGCCGTGGAGGTCGTCGAGCTGGTCGACGTCGACCCTGACCGACTTGATCTCGTCGACGGCGTGGTCGTCGTCGCCCTCGCCCGGAGCGCTGCCGGCCGCCGCGTCGGACCCGAGGGCGTCCGAGACGTCCGTCACGTCCGCCGCTTCGATCTTCCCCACAGAGTCGAGTTCGGCGTCGACCCGTCCGAGGTCGTCGGCGTCGAGGAACAGCGCGAAGGTCTCCTCGTAGTCGCCGTCCTCTATCGCCTCGCGTTCCGGGTCGGTCGCCACGACGTCGAAGACCTCCTCGACGGCCTCCATCGCGAGCATCGCGTCGACGCCGGCCATGTCCGAGTCGCCGACGTCGATCTCGGCCTGCACGAGCGTCCCGCCCACGTCCTCGGGGTCGAGGTCCAGGTCGGCCACGGCGGGAGCACTGGCCCCTGCGCCCCCGGTCGCGACGTCGCCCTGCCCGTCGGCTGCAGTCGGCGCGCCGTCGGCGCTCTCGACGCCCTCCTCGAGGACCGCCCGCAACTCGGCGACGGTCTCGTCCGTGTCGACGGTCGCCTCGCCGTGCTCTTCGATCTCGTTGACGATGGCCTCGATCTGGTCGACGCCGGCGAAGATCAGGTCCATCACCTCGGGCGTGATGGCCATCCCGCCCTGGCGCATCTCGTCCAAGAGGTCCTCGATCGCGTGGGCCAGGTCGGAGGCGTCCTCGAACCCCATCGCCCCGAAGTTGCCCTTGAGGGTGTGGGCCGTCCGGAAGATCTGGTCCATGGCGGCCTCGTCCCCCGGATCGGTCTCCAGGGCCAGCAGCGAATTGTTCAGCTTCGTGATCTCCTCCTCGCTCTCGCGGACGAACGCGTCCAGGTACTGGTCGTTCATGGTTCGGTCACCTCTGTACTCGGGGCGAGGATCCCCGCGGCGACGTCGTCGATCGGCAGGACCTCGTCGACGTGGCCGGTCTCGATGGCGCGCTTGGGCATCCCGAAGACCGCCGACGTCGCCTCGTCCTGCGCGATGGTCCGGCCGCCGACACTCTTGATCGACGAGATGCCCGCCGCACCGTCCTTGCCCATGCCGGTGAGCACCACGCCGGTGATCGGATCGTCGATCACCTCGGCGGCACTCCCCATGGTCATGTCCACGGCCGGGCGGACGCTGTTGACCGGCGGATCGTCGGTCAGGGTCACGTGCAAGCGCCCGGCGCGGTAGTCCGAGACCAGCATGTGGCTGTCGCCCGGCGCGACGCGGGCCTCGCCGCCCTCGATCCACTCCTCGTCGCGGGCCTCGCGCACGTCGTAGTCGCTCCGATCGTCGATGCGCGCCGCGAACCGCTCCGTGAAGCCGTCGGGCATGTGCTGGACGATCAGAATCCGGTAGTCGGCGGCCACCGGGAGCTCCGAGAGGACCCGCTCGACCATCTTGGGACCGCCCGTCGAGGAGCCGATGACGACCGTCCGATCCTCGCTCGTCGTCGCGCTGGGCCCGGAGGGCGTCTCCGGCGTGGCCGCCTCCGGGCGCTCCGCTCGCTCGACGCCGCTCGACCCGGCGACCGACCGGACCATCTCGACGAGGTGGTCCTCCAGGCGGGACAGTTCCATCGAGACCTCCCCGCCCGGCTTCGTGACGAAGTCGACGGCGCCCTTGTCGAGCGCCTCGAAAGTCACGTCCGCGTTCTCGTCCGTGTGCGCGGACAACATGAGGACGGGCGTCGGACACTCGGCCATGATTCGTTCGGTGGCCTCGATGCCGTCGACCTCGGGCATCTCGACGTCCATCGTCACCACGTCGGGTGCCTCGTCTGCGACGAGGTCGACGGCCTCGGCCCCGTTTCTCGCCTGGCCGACGACCTCGATACCACCCTCCTCGAGGATGTTCGAGATGACGCTCCGCATGAAGTGGGAGTCGTCGGCGACGACCGCTCGCGGGCCGCTCACGGGTCACCGCCCCCGCGCGTGCACAGACGCCGTCCCGACCCGTCCGCGCGTGGCTCCATTGTCGTCCCTTCGTCGGGACAGACTCGCAATAAACGCTCCGCCGCGGTACTCAATTCTGATAGCAGGGTGGGCAACTTTATGGGCTCGACCGCGCTTGCATCGACGTACGCGGACGGGTGGCACAGCCACGTCCCGGAGGACCCACATGTCGGCCACGAACGACCAAGTACTCGAATTCGGACTGGGCGAGGAGACGTACTGCGTGAGCATCGACTACGTCACCGAGATCGTCGACGTCGGCGACCTCACCTCGGTGCCGAACTCGCCGCCACACGTCCGGGGGGTCATGGACCTGCGCGGGCGGACGACCTCCATCGTCGATCCGAAGGTCGTCTTCGACATCGACGAAGACGGGGCCGAACGCCGCATCATCGTCTTCGATCCCGGCATCGTTTCCGACCAGGGGGCCGCGGGCTGGCTGGTCGACGAGGTCTTCCACGTCGTCACCGTCGACGAGGCCGACGTCGACACCTCGCCGGCCGAGGGCGACGACGCCATCCGCGGTGTCGTCAAGCGCGACGAGGGCCAGTTCGTCATCTGGGTCGACCCCAGCGAGGTCCACTCCTGACCGTCGTCAGCCCGCCGCCGCGTTCGGACGACCAACCCGACCGCCACCCGGGGCGCCGATAGAGGAACAAACCTTTTGTACTCCCACGACACAGGATAGCCTACTTAAACCCGCTCCGGAGATTTATGATCGAGTTAACGAAAACCGGCATCGACGGCCTCGACGACATTCTCAACGGCGGCATCGTGCGAAACTCGACGACGCTCGTCAGCGGGAACCCCGGGGCCGGCAAGAGCCTCTTCGGCCTCCAGTACGTCTACAACGGGGTCGACCAGTTCGACGAGGACGGCATCTACCTCACCTTCGAGGAGAACGAGGCGGACCTGCGCCAGGCCGCCGAGTCCATCGGCTTCGAGCGGTGGGCCGAGTACGTCGAGGAGGGCCACATCAAGGTCTACGACAAGCAGGTCCTCCTCCGGGAGAACGACTTCAGTTCCTCGCTCGAGATCCTGCTCGACGACATCGACGACGCGGACTACGAGCGCCTCGTGCTCGACTCGCTGACGATGTTCCAGCTGTTCTTCGACGACGAACGCGAGAAGCGCACCTACCTCCTGAAGTTCACCGACATCCTCCGGGACAACGGCCTGACGACCCTCCTGATCAACGAGCAGGGGACGGTCTTCCCGGAGACGGACATCGGCCTCGAGAACTTCCTGACCGACGGGAACATCTACCTCCTCCAGACGCCGACTGACTCCGGGGTCAACCGCTACGTCTGGGTGGCGAAGATGCGCAAGCAGAACATCGACACCGACATCTTCCCCATGGAGATCGCCGAGGGCGGCATCACCGTCCACAAGAACGCCAGCGCGTTCTCGATGATGAGCGAGCAGGACTCCCCCATCTGAGGCCGCCCGCCCCCCGCCATTCCGCCATTTTTCGCCCGGTCCCCGCACACCGCAACGTCAGCCCGTCTCCCGCCCGCTACCAGTTATCGATACTGAGTATACGGCGTTGAATCCGATTATCGGGTCTTTTCACGCTGTTTCAATGCACGATAGCTTTAATAAGTCCGTACTTCATGATCTGATACTACCGATGGCAAGTGCGGATCTGCTGCAGACCCTGGGGAACAAATACAGCGCGGCGATCCTCGACGCCACGGACGAGCCGCGGTCGGCCCAGGAGCTGAGCGACGAGCTGGGGATTCCGATCGCGACGTGTTACCGTCGCATCGACGAACTGACCGAACACGACCTGCTGGAACTCCACGACAACATCCTCTCGGACGACCGCCGCCGGATCAAGGTCTACCGGCGCAACGTCGAGGAGGTCCGGGTCCAGTTCGAGGAGTCGCTTTCCGTCACCGTCGAGGAGCGCTCGGAGGTCACCAACACCCTCGACGAGGCCTGGCGGACGCTTTCGGAGAGCTGACCGTCCTGGACGCGGCCGTTTCCCGACGCGGGGTGGAGCCCGTGTGGCGAGATAATTTTATCTTTGTTCCCGCGCACGCGGGAGATTATAGTCACTAAGAACGGCCGGTTCACCCGCCGCTCGCGTAGATTATCACGAGAGATATTTTCGAAGGTGGATTTAATAGCCGCTGTTCGGAAGGACCGACATAGTGTCACCCGGAATCGTCGAAGTGCTCTACGCGGTATCGACGCTCGTGTTCGTCGTCGCGGGGCTCGTGATGGTCGGCATGGCCGTTCGGGCCTACGTCCAGACGTCGCGCCGCGCGATGATGCACCTCTCGCTGGGCTTCTCGCTGGCTGTCGCCGGTGCGGCGGCGACGATGATCAGTGCGTTCCTGACCAACTTCGAAGGCGTCCGGTCGCTGTTGCTCGTCAACAGCGGCCTGACCACCTTCGGATTCATCTTCGTGATGTACAGCCTGGTCACCTACGAGTGACCCAGGTCCGAGACGGCCAGCTGCCGTCTTGTGATATCACTGCCGATACCGATTGTTATCACCAGTTGAATCGCGGGTGTGAACCGCTGATTGACCGTTTTCACCGCCGATAATTTGCGGGTTATCCTTAAGAGGTGTGACTGAAACCTTCGAGGTAAGTCTGCGGCAGATCCCTGCCCAGGCGAGGTACACTATGGAAGCGAACCAACGTAACACAGACGACGACCGAGGCCAGGTCGGAATCGGGACGCTCATCGTGTTCATCGCGATGGTGCTCGTGGCGGCGATCGCCGCGGGGGTCCTGATCAACACGGCCGGCTTCTTGCAGAGTCAGTCAGAAGAGACCGGAGAACAGTCGAGCCAGCAGGTGACCGACCGCGTGCAGGTGACGTCGGTGACTGGGACCCACGACGGTTCTACAGTTAGCGCCTTAGATTTGAACGTTAAGAAAGCACCTGGGGCCGGTGACATTGACCTCACTCAGGCAACTATACAGTGGGTTGGCCCACAGGGAACAGGTGATAGCCAGATATCTTCTGGTGATGTTACTGCGGTTCAAAGTGACGAAAACCCTGTTTACGTCCTTACTACAGAATCCGATATGGTGACCGTCTCTTATTCACTTCCAAACGGAGCAATTAGTACTGGCACGACGGGCACGCTTGAACTCACGACTGCTTCCGGTGGAACAACGACTGTTACGATTAATGTGCCGGACTCACTCGACAGTTCCAACACGAAGGTGAGCCTCTGAGGTAAACAATGATTCCACGTAACAACACAACCCATTCAGACGACGACCGAGGCCAGGTCGGAATCGGGACGCTCATCGTGTTCATCGCGATGGTGCTCGTGGCGGCGATCGCCGCGGGGGTCCTGATCAACACGGCCGGCTTCTTGCAGAGTCAGTCAGAAGAGACCGGAGAACAGTCGAGCCAGCAGGTGACCGATCGAGTCGTAATAATTTCAGAAACTGCTGATTGGACAAGTAGCCAGACAGGAACGATTCAGCTGGACGTGAAGAAGGCCCCAGGTGCGGGTAACATCGACCTCAGTCAAGCGGTAGTCCATTGGGCAGGCCCTAACACCGTGACGGATCTTACCTCTGGCGGTGGATTCTCAGTCTCGGCAGTTTCCGGGTCTGCAAGTGTGTTGGAATCGGACTCTGACGTGCTAACGATCGAAATAAGCGATCCGAGTCTCTCCGCAGGTCAGTCGGCTAACGTCGAAATCACGACGGCTTCCGGCGGAACGTCTTCCACGACGCTGACCGTTCCCGAGTCCGTCAGCGGTAGCGCGGTCGACCTCTAATCCGGCTTCTGTTTTCTCCGTTTTTCGTCCGAAACTCCCGACGGAGTTATACCGATCTACGTTCCAGTACCAACTATGACCGAGTTCCCCACGCCACCCGACGACGAGGACGGTGGCGACGCCGACGCGGGCCGGATCCTGGCCCCCGAGGAACTCGACATCGCCGACGACGAGCACGTAACTCAGATCGACGACGGACGATTCGTCGTCTCGCCCAGCGAACGGCCGGCCGACGACCCCGTGGGCGTCGACGCACACGCCACGCCAGAACCCGAGCCTGAACCCGATCCTGACCCGTCGGCAGGCGACCCGGAGCCGACGCTCGACAGCGACGCGGTCCACGACTGGCTCGCCGAGGACGTGGGCAGCGTCTCCTCGCGCTACGGGTTCGACGTCACGGCCACCTTCGGCGGGTCGGTTTCCCAGCGGCGGCTCGTCTCGAACGACGTCGTGACGAGCTTCGAGAGCCTGGTGCTCTGGTACGCCCAGCACGTCGACGACGACACGCCCGTCGAGGAGGTGCTCGGGATCCTGCTGCTGGAGTCGAACGTCCCGGTCCGGTACCCCCCGCGGAGCCTCGAACGGATCCTCGAGTCGACCAACCTCGGCCCCGAGGACTCCATCGCCGACCTGATCGCCGCCGTCGAGGCCGAGGACGGCGTCCAGCTCTGAGGACGGGCGACGAACAAGACGAGCGGTTGGGGGCGCTCGGGCCCGTGGCCACCGGTTCGCTTTTGGTCCCCCGCCGCGCGTGCTCGGACAGCATGGCCTGGAGACCGGGCACGGGGGCGCTCGTCGTCGCGACGGTGTTCGTCGCGCTCGTCCTCGCCGGACCGGCCTGGGGGACCCCCACCGGGGTCGGCGGCGGGACGGCGACGGTCTCCGTCGTGTCCCCGGCGGCCCTGGCAGGGGCGGACGCGCCCGGGGACGATTCTCTCACGCTCCGGACGACGCCCGGTCGGTTCGGGACCGAGGCGACGTATCTGCGGATTCCCGACCTCGTAGTGGACGTGCGTGAGCAGTCCGGCCGGCCGCAGTTGATCGCCGACCTGTCCGTCGACGCGGACGGAATCGACCCGCCGCCGGTCAGTCGGATACTGCACCGCTCGGGTACCCATCGACTCGCCTATCCCGACGCCGCGCTGCCGCCCCGGGGATACGACCACGGAGGGACGGCGGTCGAACCGGGGACCTACGACGGGCACCTCGAGGTCCGGGTGCAGAGCTTCGACGGCGATCACGTCGTCGTGAATCGCTCAGTCGAGGTGGTCGTCGGCCGATGAGCGGTTCGTCTTCGGCAGACGGGGGACGTGCGTCGTCCGACCGGATCGGTCCGGCCGCTTTCGTCAGGCGGGCCATGGGCGGCACGCCGGGCATGGTCGTCTTCCTGGCGACGCTCGTGATTCTGGGAGCCCTCTGGCGGATCGACTTCCTGCTCAACGACAGCGTGACCGTGGCCAACGTCGTCACCAACGTGGCCGACGGTCGGCTCGCGGTGACGGAGGCGCCGTACGCGCTGACGGCGGGCGAACAGCCGGGACTCGTCGAGGTCGACGGCGTGCTCTACGGCCGGAACTACGGGCAAGCGTACCTGGCGGTGCCGATCCTGTGGGTCCTCGACGCGACCGCCGGCGTCGTCGACCTCCGGCTCCTGCTCGCGGCCGGGTGGTCGTTCGCGGTGCTCGGGCTGGGGCGATCGGTCGGGCGGCTGCTGGATCGGCCGGTGGTGGCCCGGATCGGCGAGGCGGCCTGTCTGTTCGCATTCGCAGCCTCGCTCCTGGTCGCGACGGACGTCGACTGGCTGACGCGCCCCCGGCCGCTGGTGGCACTGGGACTGTCGACGCTCCTGCTCGCGGCGACGGCGGCGACTGTCTGCTACCGGCTGGTGTCGTGGGCACAGGGTCGGCGGGTCGGATTCGCCAGCGGACTCGCCCTCGCCGTCGCCACGCCGGTCGGCTTCTGGGGCTCTTTCCCGAAGCGCCACGTCCTCTCGGCGACGGCGCTCCTGCTGGTGGTCTACTGGTTCGCGGTGAGTCGGACGGGTAGCGACCGACGTGCGATCGCCGCCCGCGCTGGCGCCTACGCCGTCGTCGGATTCCTCGCCTCCGTGCACGCCTTCGAGGCGGCCTTCGCGCTGGCCGTGCTGGCGCCGCTGGACCTGCTGACGGCGCCCACCAACGACCGGCGCGCCCTCGGGGCGGTGGCCGTCGCCTTCGGCGTCTCCCTGCTGCCGATGGTGGCAACGAATCTGGCTATCTCCGGTCAACCGCTCCAGCCCCCACGGACGCTACCCGGCGCGGATGGACCACTCGCGCCCGGCCAGGCCGCCATCGACCAGGGGGCGATCGGACGTCCGGCCGGCGTCGTCGGCGATGCGGGCCTGCCCCTCGGTTCGGGCGATATCCCCGGTCGACCCGCTGGGGCCGGACTTCTCAGCCCGGTGGCGGCGCTGCTCGACCGCGTCGTCTGGGTCGGCACGTACATGGGAGACCAGTTCGTGGCCGGCGTCGCCGCGGCGACCGACCTCGACCGGCTCTACCACGTCCTCGTGCGGAGCGGCTGGATCCCGTCGGTCCGGTATCACCTCTCGGACTACGAGACGCTCGAGACAGCGATGCTCGAGGTCCTCCCGCTGGCGGGGGCGCTCCTCGCTCTCCCCGGCGTTGCGCTCGCCCACCTGCGCGAGGGAGCACGCTTCGAACGACTCCGGGCCGGACTCGCCGACCCGGTCAGACAGACAGATCTCTTCGTCGGGGCGCTCGCCGTGACGCTCTTCCTCGCGTACCTGCCCCGGCTCCCGCTGTACGCGATGTTCACGCTGCGGTACGTCCTGCCCGTGATGCCGTTGCTGTTGTACGCAGTCGCCCGGATGCCGCCGGTTCGATCCGCGGCCGCGTCGGCACCGCGAACGCTCGGGGGCACCTGGGGAGTGACGGTCGCGGTCGTCGGTGGGGGGTTCGTCTGCACGCTCGCAGTGTTGGGCCTCGCCCGCGGCGAGGTCATTCAGTTCCTGGCGCTGTCGGGCCTCGTGACCGCACTCGCGCTGGCGGCTGCCACCGCGACGCGGCCGATCCACGAGCGTGATCAGGTGATGGCGACCGCGCTCGGCGTCGCCGCCGGGACGACGACCGTCTTCGTCCTCGCGACCGGACTCCTGGTCTACGCCGACGGCAACCACGCCCTGGATCTGGTCCGGTTGGTGGTAGCCCGCCTCCCGGCGGTCGGCTGAGGGCGCTGCCCCTCTGCTATCAACGCCGATAATCACCGGGTCAGGTTTTAGTAGGAATTCGGGAAAGGGACTGGTGAGCAGGCATGGCAGACGTACTGATAGCCGACGACTCGGAGTTCATGCGGAACCTCCTCCGGGAGATCCTGGAGGAGGACCACGAGATCGTCGGGGAGGTCGAGAACGGCGTCGAAGCCGTCGAGGTGTTCAAAGAGCAGCAACCGGACCTGGTGATGATGGACATCGTGATGCCCATCCGGGACGGGATCGAGGCCACCGACGAGATCAAATCCGACAATCCCGGGGCCCACGTGATCATGTGCACCAGCGTCGGGCAGGAAGAGAAGATGAAGGAGGCCGTCAAGGCCGGCGCCGACGGCTACATCACCAAGCCCTTCCAGAAACCCAGCGTGATGGAAGCGATCCAGGACGTCGTGCCCTCGTGATACCATGAAGGTCGACGTCCAGTCGCTGGGGACCTTCAACGACCTCGCCCACGAGGGGGCCCAGCAGGCGACGGGCTCGCTCGCTCAGATGACGGGCATGGAGGCCGAGGTCGAGGTGACGAAGATTTCGCTGGTCGACCGCGCCGACGTCGGTGAGGAACTCGGAAACGACCGGTATGTCGGCGTTTCCTTCGACTTCGAGGGGGCCCTGGCCGGCGAGACCGTCCTGGCGTTCGACGAGCCGAGCAAGGAGACGATCACGGAGGCGCTCGTCCCGGGCGACGAGGCGGACGAGGCGATGGCGCGGAGCAGCGTCGAGGAGATCGGCAACATCATGATGAGCGGCTTCATCGACGGGTGGGCCGACTACCTCGGCGCGACCATCGACCACTCGCCGCCGACGTACATCGAGCGAACGGGCCCCGACGTCCTGCCCGCGCCGCCGGCAGGGACCGAGCGCGACCACATCTTCGTGTTCCGCAGCCAGGTCGAGTGGGTCGACGAGACGATCTGCTTTTACATCTACATGCTCCCGGAGTACGACTCGCTCACCGGGCTGCTCGGCGAGCACGCCGACGCCGAGAGCGACGCCATCCCCATCGAGAAGCTGGAGACGTTCAACCGGATGACTCGCTCGGGGACCCAGACGGCCGCGGACAACCTCGGCATGATGGCCGGGGTGGACGTCGAGGCGGAGGTCACCCGGATCAGCTTCGCGCCCATCGAGGACGTGCCAAAGCAGGTCGGGACGGAGACGTACGTGGGCACCGTCGTCGAGTTCACGGGGCTGCCCAGCGGCTTCCTCCTGGTGCTGTTCGACGAGCCCTCCGCCATCAACGTCGCCGAGGCGCTCATGCCCGTCGACCCCGACGGCGAGGGGCTGACCGACCAGCACACGGCCGCCATCGAGGAGCTCGGCAACATCATGACGAGCGGCTTCGTCGACGGCTGGGCGAACGTCCTCCAGCAGTCGGTCGAGCACACGCCACCGCGGCTGGTCCACGACATGGGGCGGGCGATCATCGACCCGCTCGCCGCCCAGCTCGGCCAGCACCAGCGCCACGCGTTCATCATCGACTCCCGGATGCAGACTGAGAGCCTGGCCTTCGAGAGCGAGATCCTCGCGCTCCCCAACGAGGCCGAACTCCGTCAGGCGCTCCAGGAGCTCCAGGTGGACCGGGCCGACCAGACCGAGGCCGACGTCGAACAGATATTCTGATGAAAGTCTACGACGGCAGCCAGGCAGAGGGGGCCACGGAGCCGGAGCCCGAGCAACGCAAGGTCGGCATCGCCGAGTACGAGGTCGCGACCGACGGCGCCGTCCTGACGACGAGCGGTCTGGGCTCCTGCGTCGGGGTCGCGCTCCACGACCCGCACTCGGGCGTCGGCGGACTCGTCCACGTGATGATGCCGTCGGCGGACGAGGTCGACGGCGGCGACCCGGCGAAGTTCGCCGACACCGGGACCGAACTCATCGTCGAGGAGGTCACCGCGGCGGGGGCGGACCCCGACCAGCTCGTGGCGAAGCTGGCTGGCGGGAGCGACATGCTCGACTTCTCCGAGAGCGGCGGAGGGATCGGCGAGCGCAACGCCGCCGTCGTCCGCGAGACCCTCGCGGCGCTCGACGTCCCGATCACCGCCGAGGATATCGGCGGCGACCAC
>JGI12449J12846_1000398_pt1 | contig 14188 bp, 14 predicted proteins | sample 23E2SouthBayCA_FD_12846 | JGI IMG/M metagenome (IMG submission 12846) | reverse complement strand
CTCGTTGAGACTCATCTCACCACCCTGCAACACGTACACGGAGCCGACGTTAACCAGCAGGCCACCCGTCGCGATGATCAGCGTTAACTCTGGATTGATCGCCACTGGCTCAAGGAACCGCTGGTAGGACTCCCAGACGATGTATCCGACCATTGGAAGGAGCAAGACGCCGTTCAGGAAGGCCGCAACCGGCTCCAGTCGGTGGAGACCGTACGACCACGCCTCGCCACCCTCGAACCGTTCGGCGGTGTAGCTCGCGCCGAACGCCATCGCGTACGCAAGCATATCGAACAGCATATGAAGGGCGTCGCTGATGAGAGCGACCGACCCGAACAGGAGTCCACCAGCCAGTTCGATGACGAATCCGAGGAAGTTGACGACCGCGACGAGCGCAAGCCGACGCGTACTACCACTTGTTTCAGACGGGTGTTCGTGTTCTGCCGTATCCTCTTGTGTGTGTTCATGGAGCGTCATACATTCACTTTGGAGGGAGAGCTACTTCGAATCCGAGGACTCTGGGGATTCCTGAGTAGACTCCTCCGACCTATCTTCGGTCACCAACGTCGAATCCTCCGCCGAGGATTCAGTACGATCCGAGGAGTCAGACTCGCTATCGCGTTCCTCAGCTGCTGTGTCGGACTCTTCCGATTCCTCGGTGAGCGATATATCCTGGGCAGAGGAGCCACTGAAATCGAGCGGACGAAGCCAGATGAACCAAACGACGAATATGGTTGTACCATAGCCGACGATCCACACGAGATCAGCAACGCCAGAGAGATTCGCCTGTTCGAGGGTGTATACCAGTAAACCGGGACCGATGAGCCCAACGAGCACAACGAGGACGGCAAACTGCGGAGACGAGAGTCCGAACGGGTATTGCTGCTGGTCTGCCTCCGTATGGGACGTTGTATTTCCCTCGTTCTCAGCACCCATCTTACCCCTCCGAAGCGTTGGTTTCGGTGTCTGTGTCTGGCGTGATTCGAGAGAGTCGCATCGCGTTCCCGGTAACGGCCGTCGTCATCCCGGCATCCCCAGCGAGGACAGCGAGCCAAATCGGGACGTATCCGAACGGGACTGCGACCGCCAGCCCGGCTTTGACAGCGAGACTCGACCAGATGTTCTGCCGGATGACACCGTTCGCATCGTTTGCGAGTTCGTAGAGGTACGGAAGCTTCGCGAGGTCATCACCCATCAGGGCGATGTCCGCGGTCTCCAATGCGGTATCAGTCCCGGCAGCCCCCATCGCCACGCCGACCGTGGCAGTGGCGAGCGCCGGTGCGTCATTGATGCCGTCTCCGACCATCGCAACGCCGTCGTACTCCTCGACGAGCTCCTCGATCGCCGTCACCTTGTCCTCGGGGAGTAGTTCGGCCTGGTACTCGTCGACACCGACCTGGTCGGCGATCGCGCGGGCAGTCCGTTCGTTGTCCCCCGTCAGCATCACCGTTCGGGAGACACCGAGTTGCTTCAGTCGCGTCACCGTTCGCTTCGCTTCCGGCCGAATCTCGTCGGCGACCGCGATGACGCCCTCGAGTTCGTCTTCGGTCCCAACGAGGACGACGGTCTTGCCTTCAGCCTGGAGTTCGGGAACGGTCTCCTCGAGGAGATCGAGACAGTTGTTCCGGTCACACATCTGCCGGGCTGTCTGTGTCACGACGCCACCGTCGGTTGTCGCGTGAACGTGCGAAAGATCGAAATCTAACTCCTCAAACAGACCCGGTTTGCCTGCGAAGTGCGGAGTACCGTCGAGATCGGCACGAACACCCTTTCCGGTGATGCTCTCGAAGTCATCGACCTCGCGCTCGGTGACCCCTGCGCTGCCGGCTTCGGCGACGATTGCCTCGCCGATGGGGTGTTCACTCCGTTGTTCGAGTCCCCGTGCACACCGGAGCACGTCCTCCTCCGAGTTCCCGTTTAGGGGAACGACGTCGGTGACGGTGAGCTCACCCTTCGTCAGTGTTCCCGTCTTGTCGAACGCGACGACATCGACCGCACCCATCGCTTCGAGGTGATTCCCGCCCTTGATCAGGACGCCGTTCTTCGCGGCGCTCGTAATTCCCGACACCACCGAGACAGGCGTCGAGATGACAAACGCACATGGACAGGCCAACACCAACAGCGTCAGTCCGTAGACGACGGCCGTGGACCAGGTCGTGCCGAAGATGTACGGGCTTGCTACCGTCGTCAGGATGGCGAAGCCGACGACGACTGGCGTGTAGTACGTCGAGAAGCGCTCAACGAACTGTTCGCGTTCGGTCTTGTTCGACTGGGCGTCCTCAACCATCTCCACGATGCGGGAGAGCGTGTTGTCGCCGGCCTCGGAGGTGACCTCGACCTCGAGATACCCCTCCTCGTTGATAGTGCCGGCGTACACCTCGTCGCCCGTCGTCTTGTCGACAGGGACGCTTTCACCCGTGATCGGTGCCTGGTTGACGGCGCTCTCACCGTCGACGACGCTTCCGTCCATCGGGATTTTCTCCCCTGGCTTGACGACGACGATGTCTCCCACGGCGACCTCGTCGACGGGAATCGTCTCCATGCTCCCGTTCCGCTTGACGGTTGCTTCATCCGGTGAGAGATCCATTAGTTCGCGGAGGGAGTTTCGGGCACGGTCCATCGAGTAGCGCTCCAGCAGTTCCGCGATGCTGAACAGGAACGCAAGGGTGGCGGCCTCGAAGTAGAGTGCCTCACCGAAGACAAGACTCGCAACGAGTGCGCCGAGGATAGCCACCGACATCAGGAAGTCGATATCGAGGTTCAGATTCCGCGCCGAGTAGTAGCCGTTGCGAAGGATCTCCTGGCCGCCGGTGGCCACTGCAATCAGAAACAGGACGTCAGCGACCAGTAGATCCGTCCCGAGAAGACCTGCGATCTGTATATTCTGGCCGGTCAGGAAGAACTCGAAGAGTAAGCCGAGGACGACGAATCCACCGCTCACCCACGTTTTGAGTGCGCGCGAACTTGTCCAGATGCTCTCGCGCTCTCCGCTCGCTTCCTGACGCCCCGATTCGTCGCCTGTCGTATCCGTGACCTCGTACCCAGCGCTTTCGATCGCGTCGATGACGTCAGCTTCCCCAGCCCGCGACGAATCGTACGTGACGACGACGGTTCCGGTCGTCGGCTGCGTCTCGTATGTTGTCACTCCACCAACCCGGTCAAGGGCGTTTTCGATTTTGCCCGCACACGACGGACAATCCATCTCCGGAACCGTGAATTTCGAGGTGACCTCGCCAGTGTCCTCCACCGTGTACCCGGCCTTTTCAACCCGATTAGCAATCGCGGTGGCACTCGTTTGCTCGCCGTCGTACGAGACGGTCAACGTCCCTGTCGTCACTTGCGGGTCGACGCTCCGGATTCCGTTTAGCTTTCCGACGCTGTTTTCGACCTTTCCTGCACAGGATGGGCAGTCCATCTCCGGGACGGAGAACTGTGCAACGTCTCCCTGGTCTATCGATGGGACAACGTCATCACCATCTTGTCCAGTGTGCTTGTCGTGCTCGTGATCCTCGTGATCGTGGTCATGTGTATGACCCTGCTCGTGAGAATTCTCTTCGTGGTCGTGGGTGTGATCCGGTGGTTCACCACTTCCGTCGTGGGATTCCTCGTCAGGTGAGGTCATTACGTCCTGCTAGCTACTACAGACTTATTAAATCGGCTGCTACCAAAACCCCTTATTATGGTAGTCTCTAATAAAGTATTCGGGACGAGTTATTAAATCGGCCGATAATCCGTCCCATTCCCCGGACCTAAGTCCGGATTGCTCGATACTCGCCGTGTTTGATCTCGAGGAGAAGCGTACGGACTCCACACACGATGAGACCGGCGCTGACCACATCACCATTGGTACTCATCGGACTCATTATCGCCCCCTACCGATTCTGATGGCAAGTAGAACCACGAACGTGATCTCTCTCTTGTTGTAGCGAATTCTACTGTAGTACGGTCCCTCAATCAGATGTTGTTTCCGATGTCTCCGCTGTCGTTACCGTGGCGCGGGTTTCCCTCCGAACGAAGCCTACCCAGACAAGTGCACCAACGAGACACAGGATTCCAGCGATCGCAATCGATTGACCGCGGATTGTCGTCCCGGTCTGGTTCTGTGTGATCAACAAGACACCGAGACCGACAAGGATGAGTCCTTGAACACCTGCTGCTTTCGCTGGTTCAGCGATATACTCCGCCTCTGTGAGAATGCCAGCGACAGATCCGACGAACAACAACAGTCCCGCAACAGAGACAGGCCGAAGCCCGAGGACGACACCGACCTCCGAGAGAGCAAATCCAATCGCGACGAAGAGTGGCCATGGACTCGATCCGGTGAAGGTTGCGTCCGAGTCAGATGGATCGCTCATTATCTCGAATTGAGCTTCACGATATAATAAATCGGCTGTTATTAATCCCCTCTTCGTTAATAGAATATGGCTGTGATTCAGCCGTTAGTTAATATTCGTGCGGTATGACGTCACACTCTTAACCCGGTAATGCTCCTTAGTCCCGATTCTCCGCGATATCCCATCTTACGGTCAAATGGTTTTATAGAGGCGCTCTGCCTACTCTTTTCTATGTGTATCTACTGCGACGCCTACGAAGAAGAGCGAGAAGCGGACGGTCAGTCCCCAGTCGAGGACAACCACTCTGAACAAAAGGCTACTTCCACGCCGTCAAAGGGAGTGTATGCACAACTTCGGTCTTCGCTAGGAGATCTGTTGTAACCGACCATTCTGCCCATTGATATCGCCACGTAAGTCGATACACGAGCGGAGTAGTTCGAACGTCGAACCAGAACGGTTTCAACGCTGACTGGCCTACGGCCGATTAACAGCTTTCGAGAGTATGTCATACGAAGGCACTACAGTTCCACGGCGTGACTCTCCTGCAGGGGAATGTGATTACTGTGGGCATCCGTTTCCTACGACCGACCGCCTCGTCCTCCACAAAGGCTTAGAACATCCTCAAGAGTTGGATGACGACGAGGAAGACGCATTCCTCTCTGTTCGAGCGGACGAAGAAGACGAGTTACGCACGCTGCGTCTGAAAGCACTTGGAGCCCTTGTGCTCCTGTACTTCGGTTTCTTAATGCTATATGCCATCGTTGCCTGACTCAGATACGAACACCGAGGCAAGCGAAGAGGGACACACAGAGTCAGGGCCAGAGTCGAGGCTTCATAATTGGGTCGTATCGAACACAAAGCTTAGACTCCTGATTCAGTTTGTAACCTGGGTCTCGATATTGACGCTGTTTACCGGAACAGTCGCTGCCGGTAACGGGATGACGCTCTCGAAGCAGCCTCGAGATACACTTGCCGTCCCCCGATGGCTGTATCTTGCCACTGGCGGCGCCACGATCGGCGCCTCTGCCCTACTTGCGAGCTTCGTCACTGATCGAGCCTTTATCCGCTATCTCCACAACTGGTCACTCCCCGGCCCGACGGTCGACGACTGGTGGACACCGATTCGATGGATCGGACATAGTCTTGGGATTGTCGTCCTTGGACTGGCAGTGTATCTCGGACTGACCGGACCGCAGCTCCCAACGGCCAGCTTCACCATCCTCGTCACATTTGTCGTCGTTCGAGCGGGCTTGCCGATGCTTACGTATCTCGGAGGGAACGTTTGGCCAGCACTGAACCCCTGGCGAGGGATCGTCTCGCTTCTCCCAGCTGGACACCGAACGTATCCTAAAGAATTAGCCCGGTGGCCAGCTGTCGGTGGCCTATTACTACTCGTGTGGATTGAGGTGATTTTCCCTGTCAGCACGATTCCGTCAATTCTTTCGCTTGCGATCCTCGGCTACAGTGCCGTCACAATCGCAGGCGCAGTACTCTTCGGTCCTGACGCGTGGTTCGAGAACGCAGATCCGTTATCCGTCCTGTTCCGATTTTTCGGGGCTGTCGCCCCTGTAAAACGGCGGGACGGGAAGCTCACTGTAAAACTGCCCGGTAGCGACCTGACTGACTCAGACTTAATCACGGACACCTCCGATGTTGCGTTCGTCATTGCGCTGATTTGGGAGCTCACGTACAGCGGCTTCATCACGACGCAGACGGGCGCAGCAACTACCGAGGCACTCGTCAGCCTCTCCAATATTGGAGTGGGAGCCGTACAGATTCGTGCGATCCTCATCTACACACTCCTTTTCGTCAGTGGCTACGTCGTTTTCTTCGCCGCGTATTGGTATGCGGGCGTACTCTCTCGGCGACGGACCGGGACATACATCACAGCGAAACGTATCGCCTTTCGGTTTGCACCCTCGCTATTGGCCATCGCAGCGGGATATCACCTCGCCCACTACACCGGACTGGCTGTATCCCTCAGTCCGGCTCTAGGCATGGCAATTCTCTCTCCACTGTCGCCCCCAGCGAATCCCCTGACATTGTCTCCACCTGGGTGGTTCGAGGGTTTGAGTATCGCCTACGTGCTCATCGGGCATCTCCTCGCTATCTGGGCAGCGCACGCGACCGCCTACGAACTCTTCTCGAGTCGTCTCGTCGCAATCCGGAGCCAGTACCCGTTCATCGTTGTGATGATCGGGTACACCGTTATTAGCCTCTGGATTCTCTCACTTCCAGGAGCGACGCCCCCATATCTACCCTGATTCTGGTAGTTTCGAGAGAACAACGGATCGCACACTAAGGTCAGAACTCAACCAGAAAGATCACTCGGCAGTGAACTCAATCGGGTCCATGTCGAGAAACGCGGTTTCGTAGCCGTCGTGGCGCGCCAGTTGGGGTGGTGTCTCTACAGTGATTCTGACCGTATCGCCAGTCTTGAGTTCATCAATACCCATCCCATAGAAACTCCCGAGGTCAGGATCAAGGGACGCTTGGAGTGTCCCTTGTGTGATTGTATCCCCTCCACGGTCGAGTGTTGCTGAAAGAGCCATCCTCGGGAGCATCACGCGATTGTAGGGTGTGCGTGGAGAAACGATTAGGAAGGGTCCTTCAGTATCACTAAACCGATGGTCACCGTCAACGAGAGCAACCAGCATCGTTGCGTCACCGGATTGCCCTTCGTGGAGTAGTCGACCGGGAAGCTCGGATTTTGTCGGCACGACCGGTTCAGGAATCATTTCCATATCCATTAGATCGACTGTCCCACGGGTGCCTGCTTTGTCCCCTAACCGGCGAATCTCCAAATTGTACGTCTCATCCGTATCGAACGTGAACTGCATCGTGGCAGACTGTCCCTCTGTAAATCGCCCGTTGAATGGACTCGTACGAGCTGTCTGCAACGGGCCAACCTGGAGCGTCACATCGTACTGTCCTTCCCCCGGGAGAGCGATATTGTCGCCGTAGTGGAACCCCATATTCGGCGAGATCATCGGCCAGAGGTTGGTCGAGGACACTCGACCGTCGCTGTTACTGATTTCGACAGAGACGTCGACCGGGAGGATCGTCTCCGTCTCGGTGTCCCAGACACTCGCCATCAGATGCACCGAATCATCCGACTGAACGACGACTTTCGTCTTTCGTGAGCCAGTGAGGTTCCAGAAACGGTGCGGGAAGGAGTGCATCAGTGCAAATCCGAGACTGCCTGCCGTCGTCGTTCCGTACATTCCCATCCCTTCGATGATTGCCGGATAGTAGACCGCGTCAGGTCGATCCTCCACGAGCGGAGGATCACGCCACGCAGACTGCGTCTCGAATCCGAGCCGTCCCAGGCAACCAGATAGCACTAGGCCACCCGAGAGACCAGTCCCCTGTTTGAGAAACGTTCTCCGATTCATATTCTCCTCTGAGATACTATGTTTGGTAGATTCATTGAGTCAACCCCGCTGTCGTCAACCGGGAGTTTCTGTAACTGCCAGCCTCGGCCATTCTTTGACTGTCTACGCCAGGCGAACGACGAATCCGGTGAGTACCAGGAGTGAGACAACGCCAAGTAACGTCGCCAGTAGGAGGTGCTTCTCTTCCATAGGTTTGGCTTCGGTTGGGATTCTAAAGACACCTTTGGAACTACAAGGTCACCTGCACATCTGGCATATCAACAAAGGCTGTCTCGTACCCTTCATGGCGAGCTGTTTGTGGGGGCGAATCGACCGTGATCGTCAGGTCATCACCCGTCTGTACGTCCGCAACCGTCGTCCCATAGTGATAGCGGAGATCTGGATCGATGGTTGCTTGCAGAATTCCGTCGAATACCGACTTACCGTCGCGGTTCAGTGTCCCCGAAAGCGACATCATCGGCAGCATCGTTCGATTGTAGGGTGTGCGTGGAGAAACAGCGAGATACCTCTGCTCCTCGTCCCCACCGAAACGTGACGCGTCTTCAAGGATCGTAACCACGAACTTCGCGTCCCCACTCGTCCCCGAGCCACGAACGTCCCCAGGGAGCGCGTCCGGTGTCGGCACTTGCGAGTTCGGTAACATCTCCATGTCCATCAGGTCGACAGCACCCTTCGTGCCTTCCCTGTCGTCGGGGATGTCCGTATACGAGATCTCGTTGAGCGTCGATTCGCTGAATTCGAACTCGAAGGTGAACGAGGCGTTCCCCTGATTCTCGGCCAGCGACCCCGTCCGTCGCGTCGACGGCCCGCCGATGCTGATCTCGACAGTGTATGTGCCGTCGCCCTGAAGCTGTGCGTTATCGCCGAAGTGAAACCCCATCGGCTGGGAGAGCATCGGCCACGGCGCGAACTGATCAATCGACTCCTCGCTCTGTGTAATCGTGAGCTGCGGATTGATATCGGGCGGGATGATCCCCGTCTGTGTATCCCAAACGACCGGCATGAGATGGATCGAATCTTCAGGTTGAATCTCGACCTTCGTGATTCCATTCGGCTTCAATAGCCAGAACCGGTGTGCATACGAGTACGTGAGCGCACACCTGTACCCGTCCTGTTCCTTCATTCCAGGCATATCCATCCCCTCCCAGTGACTCGGATAGTAGACTGCGTCCGGCCGGTTCTCGGGAAGCGGTGGTGCTTGTGCCGATTGCGTCTCGAACAGGCCGGCACACCCCGCGAGCCCTACGAGTGAACCGCTCCCGGCCACTCGGAGCACGTCACGACGATTCATGCGTCACCTCCTGTGCGTCCCCAGTCGGCTGGGCAGGTGGCAGCGCGCGCAACGACCGCGGCGGGACGAGGAAATTACCGCGACGCTCCGTACGAATGTACTGTAGGATGCCGTTGTTATTCCGCTGACCGACGGCCGACTGCTCGGTGACGTCAGTGCCATTCATCGCTTCTCTCGTGTCGACGAAATCGGTGATCCGTCGCTGGAGCGCAAGGAAGTGGAGGCTGGCGGCTCCATCGTCGGTAGAATCGAAGTCACGTCGAAGAATGAGCGGCGAGTCATCGTCATCACGAGCACGGGCAGATTTCTGAGAGTGGCCGACGACGCCCATCTCGCGGGCCGTCTCATCCGTGGGCTTACAGTCGTCGATTTTGCTGCTGTCGCCGAGATTGTCCCCAGTACCTTCGATTACGTCGTTCTCGGCGTGGTACGGACAGAACATCTTCGCCTCACGCTGCCAGCGATCGTCCTGATTGTACCACTGGTTGAGGTTGAGTTGGAGCTTGGAGATGTGCTGAGTCGTGCCACCGGCGAACGGCCCCGACTGGATCGTCACACGATCTTCGCTGGCCTGGTTCTTTTTGAAGCCCGATTTGAACCCCATGAAGAGGGGGGCGTCCTCCAGGACCTTATCGGCCGGAACCCCCCCCGCATCGTCTGCATTCTCCGCCGGGAGTCCATCCCCGATAAATCCCGTTCGCCGGTCGGCGAGTGAGAAGACATCGGTCAGTGCAGCGTCAGGCTGATCGACACCGTTGAGGGTCAATTTGTTCCCTTTGAGGGCTTCCTCGGCGCCGAGCACCACCTGTGCCGTGTTACTCGCCAGATGGACGACTGCATCGGGCGTATCGAACTCAGGGTTCTCGAACGGCGCGAGTGCTTCCGGATTGGGGAGGTCAACGTCTTCGGGGAGCGACTCGTCGAATCGGTTGAAGTATGCCGGAGAATAACTCACCGTGAGCAGTAACCCGTCCCCGCTTCGCTCGTAGGCGTGTTCGATGCCACGAAGAGCTGTTTCAACTTGGTCACGGTCGTCTTCATTGGGCTGCCCGTCTCGTCGGTAATTCAGATAGAGAAGTACGCGATGGTGCGGAGCAATGACGTTCCCGTGGTCGTCCCGAGGCAGGACCTCGTTCCAGGCGTGCTGACGTTGTGGATACGACGAGAGATCGTCTGGACCCGTCGGGACAGCGACCTCTTCACGGCCTAGACAGGCACTAAATGCCGCTGCGCCTCCGATAGCGACAGCCGACTTGAGGAATTCTCGGCGAGGGATACCTCTCTCATCAGTCATTGCCCGGCAGTTAGGAAGTCAACGGAAAATCGGTTCTGGTAGAGTTCTTGAATCCCCGCTCAAGGTCGGTAGCAGACTATCTGGTGATGAGTTTCTTCACCAAGTCCCGCCCGATAAATCGGGGAGTCCGCTTGCGGTATTCATTGTATTCCTGGCCATACTGCTCTTGCAGCCACGGTTCCTCGGCAAACGGGAATAGTGCGTACACGAGGATGGTCAAGATGCCGTGTACAGCCAGTTTCCGGGAGTTCACTGCGATGATCGCGCCGACGATGAACGTAATGAATCCCACGCTCTGTGGGTTACGCGTATACTGGTAGATACCGTCCGTCCGAAGTTCCCCTTCTCTTCCACTGCTTTCCATCCACCCGAGTTCGAAGAGGGCGGAGAGGGCAAATCCCATCCCGAGTGCGGCGATACCGCTACCTGCGAGTTTGTTCCTGCGTTCGGTGAAAATGAATGAGTTCCGATCAAGCGCGGCCAGCATGGGAAATCCAGCGAACACCACGGAGAGCGCGGACCAGTTGAACCACCACCGCCACGAGCTGTCACCGATGGGCCATACTCGACGGTCAGGAAGAACCGCACTGATGGTGTACCCGAGAATCAGCGTGACATCCGCGACAACTGCCGTCAGCAGCGCGCGATCTGACAACGATGACATGTGTGTACATCGTGATTGTGAAAGACAAAAAAGTGAGTCAATCGTGGTTCGTGCCTAGAGACAGCTCCCTCTGAAGAGGTTTGGAACTACCAACCACTCTCTACAATTCTAACATCGGGGTAATTCGAATCGACGTTCTCAGGTAACTGCGTTTCAAATTCAGCCTACATGGCAGGATTTGTCCCACTTCATAGTGGGTTCATCGATCCGTGGTCCCTTCCGTTGCTCGCGGTGATCACCATCGCGGCTGCGGGTACAGCGGTACTTCTGGGACTTGCGATCGGCGCGTTCGTTCAGCGCCAATCCCGTCCATATCTGTTAGTCGTCGCTGCGCTAGCTGCCCTTTTTGGACGCTCTACAGTTGCGGGGATCACCATCGTAGGCCTGTTTTCACAAGCCGAGCATCACCTTCTCGAACACGGACTTGATGTCATTCTTGTCGCGCTCGTCATTGCTGCAGTCTATCACTCCCGGACCATTTCGAACAAAACCGAATTCGATACATGACACACCAACGTGACCGGATTCACGAGTATATTGCCACCCACCCTGGAGAACACTTCAACGGACTCACGCGGAGACTCGGCCTCGCACCAGGACAGGTACAGTACCATCTCAAAGAACTCCAGACGCAGGGAAGAATAGTCGAACTGTCTCTCTATGGCCGGACCCACTATTACACACCGGAATATGATGCGTGGGAACGGGGAGCAATCGCTGTCCTTCGCCGGGAAACAGCACGCGACATTCTGTTCTGTATTCTCGAACAGGGTCCATCCAGGCCGAACGCCGTCACAGAGTCCCTCGGGATTGCACGGGGAACCCTCGAGTGGCACTTGAATCATTTGACGGAGCAGGATCTGATCGAGAAACATCGAGATACCAATAATCACGTGACACTGGTCGCAGCCGAGCCGACTGAGACCGCTCATCTCCTCGAAGAGATTACACCCTCGCTGTCCGATCGGATGATTGACCGGTTCACTCGCCTCGTCGATAACCTACTGGCGGAGGAATCATAACGAGTTTGCGGATGTGTTTCGGCGGAACGAGAACTTGAGTGTTCGATTACTTTACTCGAACTGTCCCGACCATTCCGGATCCCTCGTGTGGGATACAAAAGTACCCGTACGTGCCTGGTTCCTCGAACGTGTGCTCGTAGTTCTCACCCGGAGCGATGAGCCCCTCAGTGACCCGATTCCTCGCAGCCCGCTCTGATTCGAAGCCACCACTTGCGAAGTACGCGGCCTCGTCCGGAATCTCGTCTACATACGCTGTGACCGTGTGCTCTATGTCACTCTCGTTCGTCCACCGTACCGTCTCCCCCGTTTCAATCGTCGCAGCCTTCGGCTCGAACATGAGGTTGTCGGGCATCGCGACAGTCTGGCCTGACGACCCCTGCCCGCTCAAACAGCCAGCGGTACTGAGCGTCGCTAGGGTGGCAGTGCTAAGTCGCAACACCGTCCGCCGATCGTAGAATTCGGGTGACATTGATACAGAGGTGGAAAGTGCCGATTAGAGCGCCACGAAGAGGTCAGTCACGTACATTATTCCGAGCCCGAGCAGGAATGCGAGTAAGTTCGTCGCACTCGCCACGCGACCGCCGGCATCACGAACCATTCGCGCGATCTCCCAATCGACCTGCAGGATTGCGCCGACCCCGATCGCGAGGAAGAAGGCACCGATCGTCGGCGAGTATGCGAGACTTCCGATCCAACCACCGAGGATGACCGGTGCGCCGGCAATGACGCCGAGCGCGGCGAAGTGTCCGAGCGACGGCCGCTCTCCGCGGGCAACCGGCGCGACGACAGCCGGACCCTCCGTCACGTTGTGAAGCATGAACCCGATCACGAGGAATGCGCCGAGCGACACACGCCCGAGTGCGAACGAACTCCCGATAGCAAGCCCCTCCGCGAGGTTGTGCAGGCCGATCCCGACCGCGACTAGATACGCGATCCAGAGGCCACTACTCGCTCGATTATCGCCAGCGGCGACACGCCCCTCACGCCACGCACTGATCGCTTGGACAAGCAGGAGTGCACCGAATATTCCAAAGACGACCAAGAGGTTGCCCTCGTAGGCGCCTGGGACGCGCTCGGCGAGTTCGAACGCTTCGAACCCGGCGTCGAACGCCAAGAAGCCCAGTACGCCGGCCGCAAACAAGAGCACGGCGTGTAGCCACCGATCGCTCATCGTCTTGATGTAGGGGAACCACAGCATCCCTAACGCGACCGGAATCACGCCCACGAACAGCCCGATGACTGCAAGCGTTCCGAGCAGACCGAGGCTAAATCCGGGTGACTGACTCGGGGCGACGATCGTGTTATGGAACGTCGCTCCGTCAGAGAGGACGAGCGCGACTTCGAGATCCCATCCCGGATTCCAGTGATACGGGATCACAATCTGTGCGCTTTCCATCGGGGCGAGCGTACGGTCACCGCCGGCTCCTTCGACCCGGAAATCCCAGTAGGCTTCGTCAACGAGCACCTGTGATATCGTCACGGATTCGGGCCCGTTATTCGTCACGTGCAGGACGACCGTTTCGTCGCTCGGAAGCGTTGTGTGCGTGATCGTCACGTCGGGAAGCGGTTCGCCGCTTTGAACGCCGGCAAGCGGTGATGTGAACGCAAACACTCCCAAGACGAGGAGGAGCAACACGATCGGGAGTAACGCGCTGACCCATCGCGGAAGCCCGAGCGGTCGTGTGATCTCTTCATCAGCCGTTACACCACCATCCGTCGTCGTGTCTCGTGTCTTGTCCGCCATGTTAGACCACCTCGAAGAAGCTCATCCAGCCCAGTTCGGCGAACTCCGACTGATGGGCGTGGAACATGTACAGGCCCGGCTCATGATCGGAGTAGTCGATCTCGATAATACCGCGCTGCGCCTGACATTGCATAATCGTGTCCACAGTCTTATTCGTCGGCGTCAGCGTCGTCCCGTGGTCGTAGTAGTCGAAGAACTGCGAGTGCGTATGGAACGAGTTGATGAGGTCGAACTCCGTCGCGTTGGAGAGGTACACGCGCTGGCGTTGGTTCTTGTCGATCTGGATGGGGCGTTTCGTCTCGCCTGCCGTCCAGTTGCCCTCGCCGTCGGTGTCACCGACTCCGTATCCGAACGCCCGTGTGTTTGCCGCGTAGACTTCATTGCCGCCGTCGAAGTTGGTGTCGAACGAGTTCATCACCATCACCATCTCGTTGACGGCGTCGTTTT
>JGI12449J12846_1000396_pt1 | contig 14208 bp, 8 predicted proteins | sample 23E2SouthBayCA_FD_12846 | JGI IMG/M metagenome (IMG submission 12846) | reverse complement strand
GGCGGGCCACTCACGATAATCTGATCTCTAAGAACCCCGATTCGGGCCGATGCAACAGCACCCGGTAAAATCAGGCTCTACTGCTCGAGGCGCCCGCCGTGTTTCTCTGGTTCTGCAGGCTGCTACGTGCCCCCTTGTAATTTAATACGCTAATTCGCTATCCCCCCAACAAAATGCAAGTCACCGTCCGTGGAACGGAACTCACGCTGACTCCATTGCTGGTAGTCGCGTTTCTTCTCGGCGTCGCAGTCGCTGGCTACGGCGCCTATGACTACGTTCAGCAGACCCAAGCGGTCGACGACGCCGTCGCAGTCGACACCACCATCGTCGAAACGTCGGTCAGCGAGTCGTCCGGCCGCCGAGTCTACTACCGGGTCAGTATCACGCACACCTACGAGTACGAGGGAACGGAGTACACGAGCACTCGTGTGTTTCCGGGAGAGACCAGTCCGACGTACTTTGTCCGCAGTGACGCGGTCGGAGTGGTCGACGAGTACGACAGCGGCACGACCACGACCGCCTACGTACACCCGGACGCCCCGGGACGGGCGTTCCTCGAACGCCAGACTACACTCGCCCCAATCAAGTTCGTCGGGTTCGGTGGCGTCATCGCATTCCTCGCGGCGCTGCGGGCGCTCGGCCCCCGGAACCCCACGGAGGACACCGCTTCCGGCGGCGACTTGCGGCAGTACGAGACCGTGCTCTGGCTGGACCGTGGGACGGCCCACTCCCTGAGCAAGCGACTGCTGAAGATAGCCCCTGTCGGGTTTGTGGTCATGCTCGTGGCGACAGTGTTTCTGGTGCTGTCGGCTGACTCGTCGTCGATACAGGCCGATCTCACCGACCCCGTTGGTCTGACTCTGCTGGCGATGCTGGGCTCTCTCCTGGCATTCCTCGGTGGGCTCGCCCTGTACGGGGGGTGGTCGTTCACCGAGTGCCGCCGACTCCGCCAGCAGCTCGCTGAGCCACGACCCCGGAGCCCGTTCCGGCATCCATCCTTGTTCGTAACCGTCCTCACCACCAGTGAAGACCTCGACGACTACGGCCAGCAAGTGAAGCTGACCGGGTTCGTGCTCGCCGCGGCCGCTTTCCTCACCGCGCTTCTCGCGTTCGTCCTCTGGACAGCGAGCTGACAACGGGCGCCGAACGACTGCGCTCGGCGGCCCAAGAAGAAGGATCTCGAGGCCATTCTCAGCATACGCATCGTTGGGGAACATTGAATCCGGTCACGGTACGATTCACGGTTGTGTCCCCCGACGACATCAGCGACGCCCCCCGCACCGTCGTAAAACAGTACGTCCTCTGGAGTGCCCTCGCCGTCGTCGCGGGCTACGTGGTTTTCTTCGTCCTCTGACCGGCTCCACCGACGCCCAGCATGTCCCCGCGGCCGTACTCCGGGGTCGTAAAGAATGGGTCCTACTCGTCGACGGTCGCTTCGAGTTCGCCGCCACTAACCGTTACAGAGAGTGCGTTCACCGTTGCTTGGTACCGGTTCCAGTGGTTGTCGTCTTTGGCGATAGTGAGTTTGGACTTGGCGAGCCTGGTGTCAATGAGCTCGTTCAGCCGGCGATACACCGTCTCACGGGAGACGTCAAGCTCAGCGGCTATCGCCTGCCCGGACTTCGGCTGGTCGGTAATCGCTTCGAACGTCTGCCGAGTGTATTCGTCACAGAAGAGGTGCAGCAGTTTCTCCGTGGACGGGTCAGGATGTCCCGGTTCCCTGTCGTGACTCGGACTGCTGCGCGGTACATCCGCTGTTCAGTCGAGTCCAGATCATTCCATCCCTCGATAAGAGAAGCGTTTGGAACAAGCGTGAAATCGACATATCGGATTGCTCGCTGCGCTTCCGCCGCTTCATTGTGTAACCGGGCGTCAGGGTCAGCGAAGTCAATCCGAAGGAGGTCCGGCCGGCTATCCACGTCGTTTGACGCCTCGCTCGTTGATTCGATATACGACCCTGGAGTTCCTCCATCGGGAAGTCCGGAGGGTCCTTCTCGGGTGGCATCACCTCGGCATATCCCACGGCGACGAGTTAACCGGTGCGACTGAAATATAGCTGGTAAAATCAGAACTACTGATAGAACGTTCGCGAACACGAGTCGGAAATGTTCTCGAAGACGCCGTATACCAGAGTTTAAACACATCAGTTGAGTACCTACAAATATTCATCAAATGCTTAGGTACAAATTTAACCCGGATCGGGCACATCACGCACTCGCAAAGGGTCAAGCCGATGCTTATGACGGAGATAACCCAGAGACCAAAATTAAAGGTAATCTTGCAGAGATAGCCTTCTACGAATTCTGCAGACATACGATTCCGATTGATAAGTGGCACTGGTTCAATAGCGAAGCGTTTCGACGGGGCGAACAAGAGTGGAACGACCATGACTTCGCAATTGCCGGGAATACTGTCGATGTAAAGGGAAGAAGCAGCGTATCTGACATATTTGATTTAGGAGGAATCGATAGTGACCTTGTTGCCCTTGTCGGTATACCTTCAGGAATCAGTGATTCAGTACTTGAGGCGGATTCTATTGATGATTTTGCTAAATCAGGAACTGGATCATTCGCTCCGGTGGTAATGATGGGACTGGTAGAAACGAATCAGATTGGATCAGAGCAGCATGAGCTGCATCATCCTGCTCCAGGAGGGCCGTCTTTTGAGCGGTTAGATGTAACTCCGCTTGAGCAATTCCCGGCTGGAATGGGTCTTTCAGACTGGTTCGGGTTCGGAGAAGAGTGGGACATCAGGAGTGGTGAACGGTTCGAAGGACTGAGAACGTATCATACATCAGCAAATGGTGAAACTCTGAGACCAGGCGACCTTGTAACTCCAGTTGAATTAGGGTACAAACACGGTGGTCCGGTCGATGTACCAGAGAAGGGGTTCGTTGTTGAATGCCCTAGTGAACCAGCGGGAGCCGAGTTCAACGATGAAAATCTGAGGTATGAACAGGACCCTGAAGGCGAGTACCGTACCCGGCAGCCTGCTGTGGGGGTAATCGACGTTAACAAGTTATCAAAGGCAGACCTAAATCGAATCCGTCCCCTATCTGAGGAGCACCTGTATCCCGCAATTCCACAGGTTGTCTGGGATGTGATTGGTGAAGAAGATATCTCGTACGTCCCAGACGAGCGATTGACTCAGATAAAATCCAACCGAAACCTGCGGGATGCCACAGCGCCTCTGTCCAACGATTGGTGGGAATCGCGTTTGGCTCAATCGTAGTCTTCTCGACTCTTTGACTGCTTTGTATATCCTCACTAGTCAAGAGTCCCCTCAATGCGATTCTCGGCCTCTTTTTTAATTTTTGTCCACTTATCGGAGGATATAGATCCAGGTTTTGAATTAGGGAAACCACAGTCCAAGAAGTGGGTCATAAACGCAAACCAACCGGTTCGCTGTAAGGCATCCCCGCAGGTTGGACAAACAACACTTGTAGATTGGCCGTTTTGACGATCTTCCCACTCAAGATTAGCAGGCTTGGATTTTTTGCCGCTGCCACGTCTCGTTTGAGTGTGAGAAATATTTGAAGATGTAATACTTCTTTTAGCAATGTCAAGTTCAACCCCACGATTTTCTGCAATCTTTTTCGCTTCCGGAGTGAAAGAGGAGGTGGTGACAACGATTACACGGTCGATATCCGAACGGGTTAGCAGCCCAGAAGCCTTCTGAACAGTCGGGCTTCCCACTCGATTTCCTCGAGAGTAGTGCTTTGCTTGCACTGCAATCCTGACTCCGCCTTTCTCAATTATAATATCCACACCCCTATCCGAGGTACCATCGGTAAGAGTGGTGTTAAAACCTTGTTCCCGGTAATTTCGAGCTAATTCCTTCTCGAACTGCTCTCCGTCCATATGAATAAGGGAGTATCCCGATAGTATCTATCTTCTCCAAATTATGTTTGACGAGGAGGGTTTATACACCAACGCTATCTATATGTATGAGTTCTGACGACGCGGCGCTGATGCGATTCGGAGGTAACGTCAATCGCCGTATTCGATGTTCCCCCTACGGGAAGATATTCGAGAACGAGAACCGGACAATTTCTCTCAAGCGGTATGCGCCCGATTGACTCCTCAGAAAGTCATGCAGAGTTGGACTCGTCGTCTCCTCAAGTCAGTCATCTATATCAATAATTCTCCCACACTTGTTGCATTTGAATGAAGAAATTTTATTTCCTTCAATATCGACGGTACGTACGTCAATAGATGTAAGCCATCTATCCGTGATTTCATTCCTATCATCGTAGTAATCCATGAGAATTTGGAGAATATTCGCTATACTTAGTAAATTATTGGGTTGCTGGAGTAAATCTATCCAGTCGGGGCCAATATCAATCCCAATCTGGAGTAGCAGTAGCTTCAGTTCCTTTTCTTTGATTAGAGTCTCTCCACAAGATGGCGTATTATGAATAGCCCCTGTGAATCCACCTATCTTATCCAGCACGCTCTCATCGTATACCTCGAATTCCTTTTCATCCAGAAATTGCGTAGGCCGATGAATTTCATTTCCAAAGTCAAAATTTGGATACTTCGCCCTCATCACTACCTCGTCCTGTTCGACAGAAAGAACGCCATATACGCGGTCACCGCCTTTGAACACGATAATATCGCCTTTGCTTACATCCATACTATCTTATTTTTCTTCTTTTGGTTTAATTATCTCTCGTTTTTACCTCAGTCGGAATATCTGTGGCAGCTTTGGTCGCACCTTCATCATACGATCGGCGTACGCATTCTGGACGGTCTTCTCCGAGGACGGAATTACAAACAAATATGAATCCGCGCTGAAAAGTGTAGTAAGCAAAGGTTAGTGATCAATTGGTGATGGATACATGTATTTCACCAGCACGGAGGAAGGCCATATGATAGATTCCGGTCATAATTATCAGTTTTTCGCGTAGCCAACCTGGGACAATGCTTCACGAGAACGATTTCAGCACAGGTCAATAAAAGGGAAACGAGGATATCTCGGACTTTCACCCAGACATTTTGTTCGCACCAACACCAGCAATACCCTACCTGGTATCCACCTGTATTCGTGGAGCGCCTCACCTTCTTCGTATCGAGTTTGTAGGGCCTGAATCGCCTTTGAGGGGAACTGTCCGGCCACAGAGAGATATTCGCTTGGGGGTCGAAATAGAGTGTCTGAGTCTAAACTACTCCTACCACTCAGTTGTTCCCCCGCTTACGTCTCTGATCCAATAGCTATGTCGAGAATCTCTCTGACAGCATCATCGATTGCCATCCTTGTAGTTTCAACGTCGCCATCAGTGCGTTCCTCCCTTTCGAGGGAGTCGAAGAGATTTGCTAACTGTTCGACGACTTGTGAATCGAGTTTGCGTGGGTCGATTACAGGGGCGCTTTTCAGGGCGCCAAGTTCGATTTTCTCAAGCCCCGAATAAGATCGGCTCACCTTGCTAATTTCCTTCCGCACGATATTGCTGTTGAGGTACGCAAGAAGGGCTTTGACCCAATCTTCGTTCTCCTCGAAATCCGGGTCGATGTTATGGAAGTTATTCAGTGTCCGCAGGCCGTTTTCGTTGTAGATGAACTGTGAGCCCGTCCTACTCATGTACTTAGCAAGTATCGGAGCTGGATCGCGTTTATCCACGCAGTACCACGGGTTGCGCCGGTCGAACAGTTCACGATCCGTGTCAAACGTCTCCTCAGCATATGAGAGGAACTCCTCGAGGGGAGTCCTTTCGGTAAGCTTCTCGCCGTCTTCGTAGGCATAGAGCAGCCAGGCGTCTTTTCCCGTATCTCGCCACCCCTCCCAGTCCTCCCTCGTGATTTCATAGCCAGGGATGTCCTGAGCGCTCTTGATTATCGGTTGGAGGAATCTATCTGGGATGTCGTGGTCAGCCAAGTCATCTCTATCCAAACAGAAGATGTCGTTATTTCCTGTCGCAATTCCGCGTTTTATCGTGGCAATATCCGTAAAATCACCTAGTCCATCGATTTCGCTCGTTTCCGTCGACGAAAAGTAATGCTGCCAGTTATCCTCCGGCGAAAGGAGGCGCTGCAACAGGTCAACGCGATACCTGTCTTCAACGGAATCGTCCGTGAAGTCGATTTCCAGTAACTCACTGAAGCTATCGACGTCCGGCCAGCTGGGGAGATTTATAAAGGTCGTCTCGTGGTCTTCCGGAGCTTGTTCATACTCGAGGAAAAGGAGGCTCGTTGTTGTACGGACCCCGCGGAATGTATTATCGTCTTCGTTGAGTTGGACAATCGCCTGTATCTGGAAACAGTCCAGTAGGTATTGCTTGAATGGGACGCCGAACTCAGTCTCCATGAATCCCGAGGGGATGATGAATGCGAGGCGACCACCGTCGTCGACGAATTGTGCAGCATGAGCAAGAAAATACACGTACATAGGGGACTTTCCATGGAATTCAACCCCCGCCTCGCTGGATACAAACTGGTTTGCTTGTTCTTTCACCGCCGTCTCCATCGCCTGAGAGCGAGAGTATGGTGGGTTCGCGACGACAGCATCGATGGACTGGTTTTCGACATTACTGGTTTCGCTCCAATCCTGAGCACCAAACTCCAGAAAATTCCCTCGCTCAAGTACTGGACTGCCAGGGCCGTCGACGAGTTTGAGCGAAAGGGCTGCCATCGATACGGCGAGTTCGTCGATATCGTTTGCACGAATATCATGAAGTGGTTTCTCTGCCCCACGCTGGATTTTCTCTCTGACGGCCGCAGAAGAGAGCATACCGGCGCCAACACCCGGGTCGAGGATAGTGTCGTCCGCCTCATTGACCGCCCACTTCGCAAGAATTTCGCTGATATAGTTCGGTGTGGAAAACTGACCGAGATCACGTCTTGCGTCCTGGACGAATAGGCGCTCATACACCATACTAAGCGCCTCTGCCGGGTGGGAGGAAGCGGTAAGGGCACCCCGAAGGGCGAGGACCGTCTCGATTTCCGTTTCGTCGAGTTCCGCAATCAGATCCGCTGGGTCACTGGGTTCGAAGCCCTTGTTCCCGGCCACCCGTTCGGCCGTAGCGAAGCGAGCGTGAAAGTCAGCGGTAGCGGTTAGCTTATCGAGCCCTTCGTGTTCGGGCTTGTACAACCCGTAGAGCGAACTCTTCAAGAAGAAATCGAATACGCATACTCGGGAGAGGATCTCGGCGGACTGCTGGGAATCAGCCATGTTTCGGTCAGCTAGCCACTGCTGATATCGAGGGGGTATATCACCATGGAGCGACTCACGCTGACAGAGACTGGATGCAACGCTGTCGAGCGTCTCGATAAGGAGACAAACGAGTTCTTGCTGGGAGATATCGACGTCTGCCTCTGCAGCATGATTCAATGACGAAGGGGCTAGCTGCCACTGGTAAGCAAAGCCAACACGGTTGCCTTTGATGACTTGAAGAGATTCGAGTGTTTTGAGCTTCTTAATCGATGATTCGTAGGAACAACCGACAACGGATTCGACGTCAGATGTACCTGTAGGTGCTGTCTCGGCAACGGCCGCCAGAAAATCATGGAGAGGATACTTCAGTCGGGGTTTGTTTTCCTTCAGATCCCGGCAAAGCGACATACCACATACAATACAGGCGCCTGTAATGTGGCTTTTGATTGGTGGAATTTCCTCAGATGATAGTTGAGATTCGAGACCGATTCATTCGGACAAATCTATCTCGGTTGGTGGAGCAAGGGCCGACTGTTGTAGACCTCAGCACGCCTCTAAATCGCAGATTAGGGCCACAAAGTTGGCCATGGCTCTAAGTTAATACCACTGAAGGAGAACCGCAAGGCCGCGTCGAGAGGTATGCCTTGTTAGCTCAGATTCGCCCACTGACGTTCTAATTCAGCGTGCTGCTCGCCCGTGTCTACAGGGTCAAATGAGATTTCAACAGATTCGCCCGTCTGTGAAGACATCAGCTCTCGTTCTTTCAATTGGAAGTCACCAGACACGGTTGCCACACCGTCCATCGATATCCGCGTCTTATCGACCTCACCGTACCGATACTGGACTTGCGGTATCTCCATGTCCCCGAATGGGCTGGCATCTGTGCCGTCGCCCATCGACTCGTCAAGTATGATTCGGACCTCGACGTCCCAGTCTTTGGTCGATTCAACGATGGCCTCAACGATTTCATACGAGAGATACTCCGTAGCGATGAATATCTCTGACCTGGCCGACTTGAGAAAGGCATCTATGGTGTGATAAAGCGTACGAGAAATCTCCATCGTCGTCGCATTCGAAGCACCCTCAATTAGGACATCGACGCCCTCCTTAGCAAGCGAACGGCTGAGCAGGAACGAGCGGTCAAATGGTAGGTAGCTACAGTCATCGTCGTCTTCAACGCAAATTCCACACCCATCCCAGCACTGGGGCGCTTTCTCGCCTAACCGCTGGAATTGACTACGCTTGGACTCGCCTGCAGATGCGAGGTCATGCCTGTCGTCCAAGACTTTTCGAACAGAGCGGAAGGGTGGATACAATCCAAGATCATCCAGAGACTTAAGCGCGGCTTCAGCATCCTCTCGAATTGGGTCGTCAAAGCGCTCGAGGAACTGGAAGACTTCCCCATAGGAGTCTCGAGCTTCCTCGCCGTGTTCGTCGAGGAACCGAGATATTGGCTCGAGGTAATCATCAAGCGTCATATCCCCTCTGATGTACGAATCCCTGAATTCCTCGAGATAGCCGAACCCGCCTATGGCTGATTCATGCAGAACGATACGGACCTTACCCGATTGAACAGTATCTGACTCGATACGGGGATGCTCAAGATAGTAACTAATCTGATCGCTATCAGCGCCATATTCGATGCAGATGCGGTCACGAAGAAGGTGAGCGAAAGAATGCATGAGAAGCACCTCAGCAAACCCTGCTGCATCCTCGTCCTCCCGGAAGTTGACGTCCTTCACTTGGTCCACAAGGCTTTGCGAGCCATTATCCGAATCTTCCTCGATAGCGTTGATTGCTTCATCTAGCGCCCCCTCGAGCTTATCAATCGCATCGAAACCGTTCTTCTCGGATATGCGGCCACCATCATCTGCGTCGTAGCAGACATATTTGAGTGCAACCCAATTTTTGAGCCGCTCAGACCCTTCCAGACATTCCAGAGTAAATTCACGGAGAGTATCGGGAGAGAATTCTGCCTCAACGGCATTCACATTCTGCATGCGGAATCCAAGTCCCTCATGAGTGAATAGGGAAGGCGTCCGGTGAATCCAGGGCACCTTGGAGCTGAACACGATACGGTTGATATAGGCCTGAAATTCAGCTTCCTCTGTATATCCAAGACTCAAGAGGGGTTTGTCGCGGTAACGGATACTTGTGAATCGCTCAAACTCCGATAAGGCTGGATCCGCAAAGTGAGTCTCGATATCCGGATTTACCGAATACAGGCGGCTATATTTTCCATTCTGTCGGTAATGCTTGCAGCCTCCTTCTGACTCCGGGTTTTCTTGGTTCGGGCATTTATGCCGGACTGGGCACTTGTTTTCGCTAGCAGACACAACCCAACCTTCCGTGCAGTATCCAGTATTTTCGAGCGCCTCGTAGCTTATTTCCATATACATCGGCGGATACGTCCAGCTGGAGGGGTCACCGATGTTCTTATGTTCGAACACGAAGCCCTCGTCGGAGTCAGAAGCAAACTCTCTCCCAAATAGCTGGTACGGTTGAATAACCTCTTTGTCGAAGCCAGGGGCTGGGACAGAGAACTTCTCAACATAAGAGGAAGAGCGATAGTTGGTCCATAGACTTTCGTTATCCGGGTGGAGATACGAAACCGGAGCGACGACCATTTTATACGGGTTCGTTTCCCGCAACTTGAACGGCGTCAGCCCGTACAGTGCGTGCTTTCCGGATAGCTTCGTCATTGTTGGACCTTCATATTGAACTCTGGCTCTGGCGGCTGCAGCAGCGGGGTGAATCGGACCGAATTCTCGAACATGACATTCAACGCATCGTAGAGGTTTGTGAAGTTGCCTTTGTCTAGTCCCTCGAAATTTTGTATCGCGAACCGTTTAGAGAGAGCACGGAGATCGTGGTCTTCTAGGTCCCGGACGTCCTTTATCACCGTCTTCAGTTGTCTCTCATACTCAAGTCGGCTGGATGCATCTAATTCTTCCACTGTTTGCGTGAGCCGGTTCATCAGGTCATCTGTATCGATATTGTTCGCCTCCTCAAACTGGTCCAAATCGTCGTAGTTGGATTCAGCCCAGCTGAACAGTTCGAAGTAGACCGCGTTTCTGAGTGTTTTTGGAGTCGGAATGTTCTGGCAGGCTTCTTCATAGTCGTCACCGTATTGAATGAGCCATTCATTGATTCGTTGGCTATCTTTCGACCGCCATGATTTCCGAACCGCTCGTTTGAGGTCCTCAAGCGCTTCATCAAGTATTTGGAGGGGTTCGCTCTCCTCAATCAAATTTAAAACTGGTTCCTCCAATCCATCGATGGCTCTGAGCTCTTTGATTATCGATCTAACGCCCTCTTGCGCCTGTGAAATTTCCTTGTAAATACGGTCAATCGTTGAGAACAGCTCGTTCGGATTCACGGAGGATTCCGTATCCCCAGAACCAGAGCTGTCAATTATCCTATCGAAGTGACTCAATAGTTCGGTCTTGTGCTGTTTGAACGACGACCGTTCCATGAGTGCCCGAACCGAATCTTCAGTCTCGTAGTCGAAGGATTGGAGCTGAGACCGAATCGACCCAAGGATGTCCAATAAATCGTCCGTAGCAGTAAGTGAGTGCCCACGGAAGTACGTTCGATGATTTTGTTGTGCTAAATTAACAATTGTTCGGGTTATCAAGTGTTGCTTCTGGACGGCTGCGCTGGTGCCAATCTTGGCTGGTGGGAGATGCTCTGTACTCTCGAGCTTCTTTCGTACCTCTGGATCGTACATGTAGAGCATACTGGCTGGTTTCGAAGAGAGAGTCACAATTCCGAGACCAACACGTTGTGTCTCGCGTGACCGACCTGCTCTTCCAATACGCTGGATGACGCCTTCATTGCCACCGGGCGGAAGTTTATACTGCATTACTACAGCCACGTCGTCCAAGTCTATACCCAATTCCAAGGTTTGAGTCGAAAAGAGGAATCGAAGATCGCCATCCGCGAACCGATCTTCGATGTCTGATCGGACGTCCTCGTTGAGGTCGGCAAAGTGTCTCTCAATACTTCTTGGAAGCGTCGTCGTAGCGAAATCGGTGTAGGTATCGATATCCGGAGGTCCGAGGTCAGGTGTAATTGTTTCCCAGTTGTAGTGGTCACTTGGTCCCGTAATGTCTTCATCGACGATGTGTCGGACTACTTCTGCAGCACCTTGTTCATCAGTGGAGAGGATGGTATCCGTAACGTAGGAGTACTGGGTATTTACCTCCGCGACACTGTCTATGAAATTAATTGTTTTCAGGGCGTTACGGTGAGACCAGAGGCTGACTGCCTCAGTCACAAGCTGATTGAGTGCCTGAACGCTTTGCCGAGGCGGCGGAAGAATATACTGTCTGAAAAGGAGGCGTTCTTCATGATACCCACCTGTATCTTCAAGCACCTCTTCATAGTCGTGGTATGCTAACGAGTCATCCTCGTGAAGGGCCCCCAGCTCCCGTACAAATACTTCTGGATTCGACATAGTCGCCGAGGCGAAAACGCAGGTCGGGCGACCCCATTCAGATTCGCTTAGCTCTCGAAGGTGGGCGATGATGTACTGGACGTGTCCGCCCTGATAGTTCGTGTAAACGTGGGCTTCGTCGAAGGTATAGAATTCCACGGATTTGAAGCGATCTACTTGCCCAGGTGAGAGAATTCTATTATACAGAATCCAAGGGTTCGTCAACAGTATGTTCGGACCAGTCCCTTCCTGATGCATCTGGGCTTCTGTAGGGATAATCGAGTCATACTGGAAGTCACAATCTCCACACGCTACTTTTGGTTCAGTCTCACCAACTACCTTAAGCGGCCCACTACATCCCGTACGGATACACTCGTACCCGCGGAAGCTATCTCCCGCTTCGTAGTTTTTTTCATCCGGAATATTCGGGTTTTCATATCCCTCTTTTGTGTCCCCGTCTTCGATACCAATAGTCAGCTCAGAATCCTGGGGGAGTTCCTGGTTGATTTGCTCGATTCTGGAAACAGCCCCCATGAATTGGTCTCTAGCAAGAGACTTGCGTGGGTAGCTTAGGACAGAAGCGATTTCATCTGGTTTGCTATCGTGTACCTCTAAGGCAGTCCCAATAGCTGGCACGAGGAAAGAGATAGTTTTGCCCGCCGCGGTTGGGGCGGAAAGGGACATATCCTTGGTGTCTGATTGCAGGAGGTCTTTGATTACTCGGTGTTGATGGCTTGAGAGAGTGGTTATGCTTGGGACATCATAGTTCGATCCAGCGGATTCGAAGGCGTCGAGTAGTAGCTGAATAGAATCTTCGGATAGAATCGAATTGTCGCCGAGAAGCGTTCCACGGAGGGGTTCACGGCCGAAGTCGGGAACGAGCTCCTTCTCTTTCGACAGGAAGCTCTCGAGAACACTGGGGTCATTTGGGCGCTGTGTTCGGAGGTGGTTGACTCGATAGACGAGGTCAAAGTGTGTCGAGCGGTAGCGGGCTGAATCAAAATCATCGTAGGCGACGAGCCATCCGTCATCTACCAATTCCTCGAAACTCCCCTCCTGTCCCTCGACAATGTCTCTAGCCTCTGATTCCGTAAGTAGAGTCTCGGGCTGATCAAGACCGACAGCTTCGTTTTCAGGACCGTCAGGGTAGTGGCGATCGTACTCCTCGAGGAGCACTTGCTGATAGGCGCGCTGGGCTGCTAGCTCCCCGGAATCCGACATAGGTTCGACGTGCACGCAGTGCTACTTAGTTTCGTTCCATTTCGCCGAACTCATCTTCCGTTCTATCATTTACTTCTTTTATAAACACTTCTAGGTGCTCGGAAAAGTCATCAGATTGTAGGGACAGTTGCGTGTCAGGGACAGTAAGAATAGATTGGAGATTACCCGGATAGTCATCTGCAGATGTTCGCTGAAGATATTCAATCGTATCTGATATTTCGGTCTGGTTGACCTTGGCCAGCTTATTCAACGATTTCAGCCATTCTCGTCGTGGTTGGTTTGAATTCGATAGGACGAAAGCCGCTTCGACGTACAGCTGAACTATCGGCTGGATGAGAGGCGAATGTGGGGTATTCAGAACAGTCTGACAAACTTCTGTCAGTGTACTTCGAATTTCCCGCCCTTTCAAACGGGAACCGTCTTCATGCTGAAAGTGCCAAGCCAATTCGACAGATCTGCAAAGTCCGTCAAGGAGATTCGTAGCTAGCTCAAGTGTCTCAGAGTTCGGGGAGTTTATAACCCCACGCGGGTATTCCGATTGTTCTCTCCGTATAGTTTCGACCCGAGTCCGGCCATCTAAGTCCTCTATAATCGGGGTCGCGCACATTCCATCGATCATTTCGATATATTTGAAGACATATATTTTGTTCTGGAGCTTTTCAGGAATATCAACTGAGGAATCGACCCCATCACCGAATCTATGGACATTCTCCATTTGTTGGCAGCTTTGTTCGATTTCTCTTGCTGCCAACGCAGGTTCACAATCCGATGACGAGGTGAGTGCTGGCAGAGTATCAAGTCCCTTCTTCCATGCATCCCCCGCGATTCTGGGAATCCCGTTACTGATTGACTGGTCGATAATGCTCCGGAATCCTTCATTCACATTTGCTGCAGTGGAGTAGTCACCGGCCTTAGCGGCCTGTTGGTGTACATGCTCTAAGGTCTCTAAACAATCAGAGCCACGACGGTGGTCCAGCTCGCTGTCATTCGCCCATTGATTCGAATCGGTTTTCATTGATGCTTTGACAGCGAGCCTTGGGAGATCATGAGTTACAGGCCGTTCCAATAGCTGCTTATTCTCTGCCAGAGGGGTTCTCTCCCGCCTGTATCGAGAGTTCCCTGAGTCATCGAGGATGCCTCGAGCCTGAGTCGAGTTTACCAGACCGAAGCTAGAACGAAAATCGTTGATAGAAATCCTATCCCACATTCCAGCTTCGAATTTTGGAAATTGTCGTGGGTGCATCCAGCGCCGACGTTGGTTATAGAACCAGTTCGATACAGATTCGACGATATCAGTATACGCATCGATACCGATTCGAGCCGTTTCTCGGTCCAGACTGTCTTTCTGATAGGCTCGTTCGATTAATTCAGCGAGGCCGCGTAACGGGGGGTACTTCCCC
>JGI12449J12846_1000374_pt1 | contig 14638 bp, 12 predicted proteins | sample 23E2SouthBayCA_FD_12846 | JGI IMG/M metagenome (IMG submission 12846) | reverse complement strand
CCCGAGTGGTGCTTGTATCCTCATCGGGGCGATTGCCCCTTAGGTTGTGTCCCGCCACTTCGGTTGGGATTACATTACGGGCTTTGGTCGGCCCGCTTTTGCTTCCACGTATGCTGTCTACCGCAGAGCATATGCTGCCCGCGTAGGACAGTAGCCATATGCCTCTCTCACTTGACGAGCTGGAATCTCATCTGTTCAAGTGCGCCGATATAATTCGCGACGCGGTTGACCCGACCGACTACAAGGAGTACATTCTCCCGCTCGTCTACTACAAGTCCATCTCCGACGAGTTCGAGAAACAGTACGCCGAGAACGTCGAAGAATACGGCGAGGACTTCGCACGCCGGAGCAATCTCTACGATATTCCCGTTGTACCCGAGGGCTATCTGTGGGAGGATGTTCGCACGGTCTCAGACAACGTTGACCAAGCCCTGAACGAGGCGTTCGACGCGCTCACCGAGGAGAATCCCGAACTCACGGGCGTCTTCCGCGCGGACTACATCGACGCGGACGCACTCGATGACGACCGGCTTGGGAAGCTCGTTGAACACCTCTCGACGCACGACCTCGACCGCGACAGCGTGCCACCGGATATGCTCGGCGAGGCGTATATGGACCTCGTGCGCCACTTCGCAGAAGAAGAAGGCAAGTCCGGCGGCCAGTTCTTCACGCCCCCGCACATCGTCAACCTCTGCGTCCGGCTCGTGGATGAGTTTGAGGACGGGATGACGTTCCACGACCCGACTGTTGGCTCGGGCGGGATGCTCATCGAGGCCGCGCGCTACTATCGTGAGGAGCAGGGTGGCGACCCGACGAAACTCACGTTCACCGGGCAGGAAATCAACCCGGATATTGCTGCGATTGCGAAGATGAACCTCTCCATTCACGGGCTGGATGGCGAGATAGAGCGCGAGGACTCCCTCTCGAATCCCGCGTTCACGAACGACGAGGAGAACGAACTCACGCGCTTCGACCGCGTCCTCGCTAACTTCCCGTTCTCTGCTGATTGGGCGAAAGATGACCTCCAAGACGACCCATATGGGCGCTTCGACTGGCACGAGAAACTCCCGCGTGCCGACCGGGGTGACTACGCCTTTATTATGCATATGGCGAAGCAACTCAAGCATCCCGAGCGCGATGAGGCGGGGGGAAAGGCCGCTATCGTCATTCCCCACGGCGTGCTGTTCCGCAAGCACGAGTCGCGGTATCGCAAGCCGATGCTGGAGAACGATATGGTTGAGGCTATTGTCGGGCTTCCCGAGAGCCTGTTCCAAAACAACTCGATTCCCTCCGCCGTCCTCGTGTTGAACACGGACAAGTCCGCCGAACGCGAGGGCGAAGTGCAGTTCATTCACGCCGCCGACGAAGCGTTCTATGAGGAACTGTCGAACCAGAACGAACTCACCGAGGACGGACTCGACCACATCATCAAGAACTTCCGGGGCTGGACGACCGAGGAGCGCGTGAGCCGCACGGTGTCTCTCGATGAGATTCGAGAGAACGACTACAACCTCAATATCGCGCTGTACGTCGATACGACTGAACCCGAGGAGGATATTGACGTGCAGGAGGAGTTAGCGAAGTTGCGTGAGTTACAGGCGGAGCGCGACGAAATTGAGGCGACGATGAGCGAGCATATGGAGGCGTTGAACTATGAGTGAGGAAGTGACGCTGGACGACTTCGGGGAGGCCGAGAACGACGCTACTCAGGAGCCTCAGGTAAGTCGGTTTTGGGGAGAGGTACCCGAAGGGTGGCAACTCGTGGATGGGTCAGAAGTGTACGAGGTGAATCCCAATCCCAAGTCCGACGAGGAGCCAAGTACGTACATCGAGATGGACGCGCTGGATACTGAACTTCCTTACCCCCAATACTTCGGGCAACGGAACGCTTCAGAATACAGCGGGAAGACGTTCACTACGGGAGACACTCTCTTTGCACGGATTACACCGTGTACTGAGAACGGCAAGGCCGCCCTCGTTCCGGAGATGGATACAGAGATAGGCATTGGCTCAACGGAGTACGCGGTACTCTCTCCGAAACGTGATAGGCTCAATCCGTGGCTCCTGTATTACCTCTCTAAGTCGTATCCGGTACACAACTACGCTGTCTCTCGAATGCGTGGCTCAACAGGCCGCCAGCGTGTTCCCTTCAGCGTATTCCGTCGTGAGTTGGACATTGCGCTCCCACCACTCTCGGAACAGCGCAAAATCGCAACCGTCCTCTACACCGTTGACCAAGCGATTGAGAAGACTGAGGAGATAGTGAATAAAAGTAAACAGATTGCGACAGAGACGGCACAAAATATCGCAATCTCTGGAATAGGCCACTCAGAGTTTGAGGAAATACGACTGGGGCCAAAGAAAGTAAGAGTACCAGTTGAGTGGGATGTATCCACATTCGGAGATTTGTCCGACGTTCAACAAGGATTGCAGATAGCCAAAGCAAAGAGATACAGGGAAAATGCCGAAAACAGGCATCAATATATAACTGTTCAGTATTTGAATGACCCCCAAGACCCATCCAATAATTGGTATATTGAAAACCCCCGAGACACGGTTATCTGTGAAAGTGAAGACATATTAATGACACGTACTGGAAATACAGGTGAAGTTATTACTGGTGTTGAAGGCGCATTCCATAATAATTTCTTCAAAATAGAGTTTGATAGAAATGTACTCTTGAGGGACTATCTTGTCCACTACTTAGAGTCAAAAGTTGTTCAGGACGTGCTAATTAGTTATGCTGGAACAACGACTATTCCTGACCTGAATCACGGAGAGTTTTTCAATATTCCCGTACTCCTTCCACCAATCAGCGAGCAACGAGAAATCTCTCAAATTATTGGTTCTTTAAATGAGAAAGTCACGCACGAAGAAGAATATCTTAGCCGTTTACAGCGCCTCAAACGCGGTCTAATGCAAGACCTGCTTTCGGGAGCAATACGCACGACCGACACTACCATACAGGTTCCTGAAGAAGTCACACAGTATGGTTAACATCCCATCCGAGGGCGGCGTCGAACGCTCGCTTCTCTCGTGGCTCGACGGTGTCGGATGGGAGACGCACGGACAGGACGGAGGGCGAGGTGCGAACGTTCTTGATGAGGCCTACGAGCGCGACAGCCACGAGGTCATCTACTGGAACCTTCTTGCCGAGCAGGTTGTCGCGTTGAACGAGGAGGTGACCGAGGACAACGTCGATAAATTCATCTCCTCGCTCCGCCGCGACCTCGACTCGGAGAACCTGATGGACGGCAATCGTTCGTTCTACCAGTTGCTCACCAAAGGGAAGACGTTCAATATCCAACGCGATAACGGCGCGACCGACACAATCTACGTTGACCTCATCGACTACGAGAACCCCGAGAACAACCGCTTCCACGCGGTGAATCAGTTCTCCGTCTCTCGCGAGACGACTATCCGCCCGGACGTGACGCTGTTCGTCAACGGGATTCCGCTCGTGACGATGGAGCTGAAGAGCGTCGCGCAGGATAACGACTGGCACGACGCCGTCAGCGACCTCAAGCAGTACGAGGAGGACGTACCGCGCCTGTTCGTTCCCGGCTTGGTCAACGTCGCCGCCGACACGATGGAACTCCGGTATGGGGCGGTCGGCGCTCCCCGAGAGTTCTACGAACCGTGGAATGACGCCCCTGAGGAGTTCGCGGACGACAATACGATGAAGCAGGCCGTGACGGCGCTGTGTAATCCCGAGTCGATTCTCGACTTGCTCAAGCACTTCGTGTTCTACGAGCGGCGAGCCGGCGGCGACGCGAAGATTGTCCCGCGATATATGCAGTACTACGCGGTGAATCGCATCCTCGACCGCGTCGCAGAGGGCGAACACGACCGAGGCCTCATCTGGCACACTCAAGGCTCGGGGAAGTCCTTCACGATGCTGTACGCCGCCGAGAATCTCCTCTCGCGTCCCGAGGTCGCACGCAACCCGCAGGTGTTCCTCATCGTGGACACGGACAAACTCAACAGCCAGATGCGCGACCAACTGGCGAACCTCTCTTTGGAGCAGTGGACGGAGGCCGAGAGCATCGACCACCTCCAGCGGCTCATCGAGGAGGGGAGCAGTCAACTCGTCCTCACGACCATCCAGAAATTTGAGGACGTTGACCCCGACGTACAGGGGAACGACGAGGTCGTCGTGATGAGCGACGAGGCGCACCGATTTATGGAGGCCGACCTCGGAAGCCGCCTCGATGCTGCCCTTCCCGATTGTACGCACTTCGGGTTCACCGGCACGCCCGTTCGTGAAGGCGAGCGTCACGAGGACCGCAACACGTTCCGCGAGTTCTCTCCCGAAGGCGAGGACTACCTGCATCGCTACTCGGTCAAGCAGGGGATTGACGACGGACTGATTCTCCCCGTCTACTTCCAGCTCCGCCACGAGATGGAATGGGGGATTGACGAGGCCGGACTTGACGAGGAGTTCGAGCAGGAATTCCGAGGAATGACGACCGACGAGAAGCGCGAAGCCATCCGCGAGAACGTCACGGCGCGGACGTTAGCGGAACTCGAACCGCGTGTCGAGAAAGCCGTCGAAGAAATTGACACGCACTATCACGACCACGTTGCCCCGAACGGCTGGAAGGGAATGGTAGTGACTCCGAGCCGGCGGTCTGCGGCGATGTATGGCGAGCGTCTACGCCGTCGAATGGACGAGGAGGCGGTGGAAGTCCTCTACACGTCCACGAAAGACGACTCCGGCCTCATCGAACAGTTCCACACAGACTCAGAGGAGCGCGATAGCATCGTCAAGGCGTTCAAAGAGGAGGAGGACCCGAAGCTCCTCGTTGTCCACAATATGCTTCTCACGGGCTTCGACGCGCCAGTTCTGAAGACGATGTATCTCGACCGCAACCTCAAGAATCACAATCTAATGCAGGCCATCGCCCGGACAAACCGGCCTGCCGCAGGGAAGGAGAACGGCGAGATTGTGGACTTCCAAGGCGTCTTCGAGAACATCGACGAAGCCCTCGATTACGACGCCGAGACGAAAGCCTACGCCGCCCGCAATAAGGACGACCTCTACGATGACCTCGTGGAGCAGGTTGAGCGGGTGATGGAGATTTTCGACGGTATCCCGAAGGACGACACACAGGAGGCGACCTTCGAGGCTGTCGAGCGCGTCAGCACGCACCCGGAGCGACGCGAGTTCAAGCAGAACTTCCGACGACTCCAGAATCTCTACGAAGCCGTTGCTCCCGATGGACGGCTCGTGAGTGAGGGAGTCGAGCGCGACTACAAGTGGCTGAGTCGGATTCACGTTGCCTTCAAACGGACGACCTCGGGGGAGGACGACCCCGAGGAGGAGATGCGCGAGAAGACCCGAGAGATAATCAACGACCACGTCGAGATTGGGGAAATCAAGCGGGACTTCCCGACCTACAAACTCGGGGAGGAATACCTCGAAGACGTAGAAGGGCTGGATAATCCCGGTGTGAAGGCAAGCCAGATAGCGCACGCGACCCGCGAACATCTTCATCCTCGGGAGAACCAGAACCCGCGCTACAAGCGCCTGAGTGAGCGCGTGACCGACATAGTGGAACGCTGGCAGGGTGAGGAGATAGGCGACCCTGAGGCCGTTGAAGCCCTGAAATCCGTGGAGGAAGAGGTGTTGAACACCGATAAGGCGGCTGGCGAGGGGGGAATGGAGGCCGCCGAGTTCGCTATCTACACGCACCTCACCGAGGACACGCCGGATGCAATAGAATCCGATGAGCAGGCGGAGGCTGTCGCAGAGGAGATTGTGACGCAGTTCCGCGAGCGTGTTGACCGTGGCTACGCCGGCTGGAAGACCAACCAGCAGACGATAGCCGAAATCGAACGGATACTCTTGGACGTACTGGTAGTGGAATACGACCTCGACCACCTCATCCAAGACGACGATGGATTCGTTGACGACGTTCGGAACTATCTCATTCAGAATAATGGCTAAGACCCAACGGCGAACAGTGGAATTGTTGGGGGAGTCTGTTGAGTACGAAGTCCGCCGTAGTTCCGATGCGACCGAACCGCGTATTGACGTAGATATTCACGGCGTTACGGTCGTCGTTCCAGAGTCCGACGAATCCCATCCCGAGGAGCTGCTTGAAGAGAACGCTGTATGGGTCGTTGAACGAAAAGAGAAGTACGATTCATACCGCGAGGAAATTCCAGAGCGACAGTTCGAGGAGGGTGCGGTGTTCCCGTATCTTGGCGACGAGCGGGAGGTCGTGGTGGAGCGCCGCCCCTCATCGGGTGTTGCAGAGAACGCGCTACGATTGGCACGTCATCACGTCGAAGAAACCACCATCAAGCGTGCGCTTGAGACGCTCTACCGGCGGAAAGCGCGTGAGACGTTCGAGGAGCGAGGCGATTACTTCGCAGAGGAGATGGGAGTGGAGTACGAGAAGATTGAGATTCGAAATCAGCGAACCCGGTGGGGTTCCTGCTCGACAACTGGAACACTCGGCTTGAACTGGCGACTGATGATGGCCCCCCGAGAAATAGTGGACTACATCGTGGTTCACGAGTTAGCCCACCTTCGAGAGCCAAACCACACCGATGCATTCTGGTCACTCGTTGCAGACCACGCCCCGGAGTATGAGGAACACGCGCAATGGCTGGATAGAAACAGTACCCAATTGATTTTCTCCAACGACGACCTGTAACGTCGCAGCTGAGTTGGCCCCGCAATGTTGGCTGCGATAAGCCCGCCTGACCGGACTTCAGGCCAGTAATCAACCTACTCTGTCTCTTCTACGAATCTTGTTCTGTTGGAATGACTAATCGCCACCAAACCTTGGTTCTCAGTTGCGAAGTACAGAGTCTCCACTACAGTTATCATATACGCAAATAATCTTCTTCGTATGCCTAAGAAAAAACAACCGCCAGAGACGCGGTGTGAACACTGTGATAACCTAATCTCGGTGAATGCGTCGAAATGCACACATTGTGGTGAGTCCGTCCGTTCGTATCGACGAGCAAAAATCGAACTTCTACTTTTCACACTCGCAATTCCTGTAAACCTGTTCGTAGGTTATCTACTCGCCTTCAATTGGGGCCAAATGGGAGTCTGGACGCGTCCCGCTGCACTCGCTCTGTTTTTCATTCTCTGGTATATGCTATACAGTTCATATCGTGCCTACAGTAACCGAAAACGAGCAATAAACACCAGCTGATAATTAGCACTCCACAACAGCGCCCAGTAACCTCTGTTCCCCGGAGTACGTGGGACGATACCTCCGTCAGCAGTAATTACCAATACGGTTTCTTCATTCACACTCCTACATATCGTATGTTCCAGTTCCGAAAGTATCGAACTAATACGGATTCGGCAGGGCCACATACCTCTATCAGCTGGCAGTTCTTTCGAGAGACCTCTGTCGATACGGGTAGTAGACTCAATTTGCCTGTCGCTCCAGTTAGTTCACGTTGCGTCATATGAGTGAAAATTGAATTTTAAACTGAAGTTAGAACGCGATAAGTCGCCGCCGTCTTCACCGCTGATGGAGTTTACAACTGACTACACTCCTGCATACTGACTTGTCTCCAAGCCAGTTTCCTCCCGCTGAGAACCCTACCGACCTTATCGCGGTGGGACGCCGATGCTACCCACACAGGATTAACGGGAATGGCCGCTGAAGCCGCACCGAAACGGTCGCAGTGCGACCAAAGGGGTGCGGGGCGGTACGGTGCGGAGCGGTCTGCCGGGCCTTATCGAGGCAGGACAGCAAGGTGTGAACTGAGCGGTATTAGGTGTTTAGTAGGGGACAGTTCACACGTTTATTTTCCTACACTTCTAAAAGCCCGTCTGGACAGCGGTCAGCACTGAACACATCGGCGTTGTAGTTTCCTGCATTTTCATCTACCTGCATCCACGAATAGCCACGACACTTGTTGAGCGTGTCGTTGATGTGCTTCTTGCTGATGTCCGTGTTTTCCTTAATCGTTCGAACTGTCACTCCATCGTTTGAGGCGATGTAGTCGAGAATCTGCCTCTGTTTTGGTCCGAACTCGTGTACGTCGTCTACTTTCCTATCGACGTACTCGTCAGGCAGGACGTTCGTTAGTACGAACACAATCGCACCGTCGTCTGGTTGCTGGGGTGAGCGGGCGTATCGTCCACAGGCTTGCAGGACTTTGTTCTCACGAACGTCGGCAAGGATTTCTTCCGCAACGTCAGCGTCTTCTCCCACCCACTCTTGTCCCTGATAGCCGTCTACGACCTCTCTCTTCGGAGTGGCGTCTTTGCCAAGGAGTGCTATCCAATCTTTGATGTCTTCGTCACTTGGACTGATACAACCTGCAACGATACCGACCCGTTCTGAGTCAAAGTCTTCAACCGACTTCTCGTTCCCGAAGTGGATTTTATCGGCGGAGTCTACCCCAGCTTCAGTCAGTTGTTTCTCAAGGTCATTCTCGTACTGCTTCGAGGTAATCCCTGTTGTGAACTCGTTCCCGTACTTTCGCCGGACGGCGCTACAGAGAACTCTCACCTTCGAGTGATTGTATCCCTGTCTCGTCCACGAGTTTTTGTTATCTCCTACCTGAACGATAGTCAGATTCCGCTGATTACGACGCCAGTCGTGCCGAGAGTCCGTTTCGACAATGCTCTTTTTCTCGATGCCCGAGACCGTGTTTGCTTCCCACTTTGGCATTGTTGGGTAGGCATCGAGACCGATGATACATCGAGCTTCGCTGAAGTCGGGAACCGCTTGCAGAAGTCGGATGTTGTTCTCACTGTCGAAGACGATACGAATAGTTCCCTTCTGCTCCGGTCCCTCGTGGTCGGGGTTGAGTGTGGGATACGTGTAATCGGTTGTTCCGACCCACAGGCTATGAATCCGTTTCTCGGCGGTAACAATCGCTTCAACGATGCCGGGAGCAAGGGCGTGGGCATTAGGGGTGGTCGTGAACCAATCCGAATCTGGTTCGCTTAATGCAGCCTCAAGTTGGTCAACGTCAACGTCGTAATCCCCGGTGAGACCCATCATCAGTTCCTCCCACGTCCTCACCGGCGCGTCAATCTCCAACAGATAGCTACTGACTATATCAGGCACCCGTCTCCGGTCTATACCGGTAGTGAAGTCTGGCCGTTCGTCGATAATCAGGTTGCAGTCTTCGATGAGTTGCGGAACCCGAGCAAACTGGTGGGTAGCGTGGAGAACGTCGTAGTCAACTTCTCCGTCTTCGTTTCGAGGGATGTCGCCCCATTGGGTTGTTGACGGACAATCCTCGCTATTCCCGGAGCAGGGGAGTGTTCCACTATGTTCGCGTGCAAACTTCCCGTGTGCGACCGAGATGGGTAGCCCGCGCTTCTCGCACATAGTCGTGAACCACTCTGACGGTTCGGAGCCGTCCGGCGCGCTTATCGCTGTATTCCCTGCTTTATTACCCGGGTCGTAATCCCCAGCAGCAAGCGGGCAAGCGTCTTGTCGTCCCTCCAGAACCTCGTGAGTGACCCACGATTCCTTGCTTTTTGCTATTGCATCGTCACGGGCGTCAGTTGTTCCAGACAAGAAGACGACGGGTTCACCACCAGTAATCTCGGGATGGCTTCGCCAGCGCGTCGTACTTGGATTGTGGGTCTTCCCTGATGACGTAGGCGACTGAACCACGCTGTTTTCACCAGTCTCCATCACCGCGCGGAGTTTCGTCTTGAGTGACTGTCGGATGTCACCTGTACCCGGGCCGTCACGAACGATGGTGTATCCATCCGCTGTCTCGCGGAGTTCTTCGGCTTCAACAGCTCGCTGTATGATTGTTCCAGCAGTAGCGTTGTGACCCGCCTTCCCGAGGTTTTGCAGGGCATCCACGAGATGCCCGTGCTTCAGGTTGTCACCTGTCTCGAACTTTAGCGAGTGGTTGTAGGCTTGGTTGAAAACAGCCTGCCAGTTGATGTCCTGTACGTTACTATCGGGGATTGGCGTTCGAAGTGTCAAATGAAATTTGGCGGAGGCAGGCCGCACTCACGGCTATACATAGCGTCTGCTATGTTTCTATGAAGTTACGACACGCTCGAAGGAGAATTGTCCGCGCTTCGAGAAACTGCCTCCACTACATATAACGATACTCAATCGGAAAATAGTTGTGTTACATAACAAGTCAATACCGCGAATTTTCGTGGAGGATGGATTACCGTAAAATCTGCCAAAATTCACCCTGACTTGTACGCGGGTGGTGACTAAAGATACACGGGTGGGGGTGCTACTGGTGTAATAAAATGGACAATTTATATTACTATTGTGCATCTCCATACTCCCCGTTTCACCATACAAGCGTAAGTCTCAGAAATCGGGCTGTAACGCTACTCACACTCCGGTATCCACCAGACATTATTACGCCCCCCTATCTGCTTCCCCTCTAACCGCCCCTCGTCTCGAAGCGCTGTGAGTCGCTTATATGTGGCACTCCGTTTGATGGACAGTTGTTCGGCGACTTCTGCGGTTGAACGCACGGGGTCGTCTGTCTCTCGAAACAGTTGGAGGATTTCTTCGTCACTCACACGGGGTTTCCCACCGGGTTTCGCGTCATCACGCAGGGTTAGAAGACATCCTCAATGACTATGGTGACGACGGCGAACTCCGCGACCTTATCGAGTTTATGCGCTACGCGGCTACCCGTCTCGATGAAGAGCCGGCTGGCGGTGGGTTGCACGAAGAATTCCAGCACTGGCAGTAAACGGTAGAGGAAACAGCTACTCGCCTTCTACTGGTACTCTCTGAGATATTCCTCCTATCACTGTGAGTTCACGGAGCCGTGCTGTATTGGAAACTACTTTCGGAGAGAGTTTTGGACATACTGCCAGAAAGAGAGGTCTTCACGCGCTTCTCGGGCTTCCTCCAAATTTTCCAGCGCATCCTTCGCTGATAAACTAATGCTATACGAAGAAAACCATTCTTCTCGGCTTTGCTCCTTCCTCTTCTCCCTGTCTTCTGGCGTCTCAGATTCTTTTGCTTGATTATACGTTTGGTGAGAATCCAGAATATAGTTCATTTTTTGGTAGAAAGACATTATGGCCCCTATCTCATTATCAGTTAGTCGTCCGAGATGAGGGAGGTGCTGTTCATACATCTTTGTCGAGACCTGTTGCTCAATTTGAATACGGACTGCTCTACTATCGTTCTCTTCGTTCTTTAGAGAACTTAGTAGACCTTCCATAGACTCCATTTCGTTGAAAATAACCCGCCGTGTTCGAATAGACTGTCTGTACTCTCGGTGAATGCTGAGGACAAGAGTTGAAATAGCGCTAAAGAAAGCACCTGCAAGTATCCAGACAAGTTGTTCGGGAATCATTGGATAAGTCAAAGAAATTTAAATCGTATATATTTCTGGTTTGTACTGGCTGGTTCGTGAATCCCCTCTACTTACCATTTCCCGAGGTCACCAGAGTAGGTATGTGAACGATTGTATGACTTCCAGCTGAAGCAAACCGTGACGGATAGAGTAGTAGGAGAGGTTGCAGCCAGTCGTTCAGTTCGCATAAATTGGATTCTCAATAGGGAGACGGTCAGGTCGTCTAACGGGATTAGTCCCTAACGCTGTCCCGTGCGAATTCTTATAAGCAAGCCGTCCATTTCGGGTGGTAGACGGTCGAAAACACGGTGTATATTGCCGGGAGCGGGGCGTTACGAGGGCAGCAGGCTCTCGCGCGCTTAGGACGCTGTCCCGTAGGGGTCCGCCGGTTCAAATCCGGTCCCGCGCACTGAACGGAAACCGACGAGCGCAGCGAGTCGGCCGGAGTGAGAGAGCAGGGCCGATTTGAACCGTGAGAGTCGAAGCGAGGCAGACCGTCTCCCTCCGGTTCGAATCCGGTCCCACGGTGTGGAGTGACCCACTGATTGGGACTGCTGCCCGTCAGTTTGCCAGAACGTGACACGACACCGACTGTGGGCCGTTCGTCAGACGGGCGCGTGACGTGCCAGCATCCTTTTTACCTGCGGGGCGAGTGGTACGACAAAATGAGTCGGCCACCGGACCTCGTCGGGGACATCGTGGACGGTATCGACGCGCTGTTGTTGTTCTCGCCGAGCGGCGCCTACTACGAGCGGGCGACCGACCTCGACGACACGGACGTCGTCGTGGTGGCCACGGAGAACGCCGTCGGTGCCGAGGAGTTCGTGGAGCTCCCGCTGGAGTTCGACGACATCCGGGAGCGCATCCGGTTCGGCGTGGAGGGCGCGCTGTCCGAGGCGGTGGTGACGGACGGTGACGAACTCGGCTGTGCGGCGCCGCTGTTCGGCGAGGACATCGACACGGTGACGCGGACGCGCGCCGACGAATCCAAGCAGTCGGGCGTCTACGACCTGTTCGCGAACTCGCGGAGCGACCCGGGCGTCATCCGAGACGTCTTCGAGGTCGTCATCGAGCTCGGGCAGAAGGGCCAGAAGGGCAAGCCAGTCGGGGCGCTGTTCGTCGTCGGGGACGCCGGGAAAGTGATGAACAAGAGCCGGCCGCTCTCCTACAACCCCTTCGAGAAGAGCCACGTCCACGTCGGCGACCCCATCGTGAACGTGATGCTGAAGGAGTTCTCGCGGCTGGACGGCGCGTTCGTCATCTCGGACGCGGGGAAAATCGTCTCTGCGTACCGGTACCTGGAGCCGGGTGCGGAGGGGACGGACATCCCGAAGGGGCTCGGAACGCGCCACATGGCTGCGGGCGCCATCACCCGGGACACGAACGCAGTCGCCATCGTGCTCTCGGAGTCCGACGGCCTGGTGCGGGCGTTCAAAGAGGGCGAACTCGTACTGGAGCTCGACCCAGAGGAGTACTGAGATGCTGGCACCGATAGACGGGCTGACGGGCCCGCAGTTCCGGTCCGTGCTCGCGGTGGGCGTGTTCTTCGCGGGTATCGTGTTCGGCTACCTCGTCGGGCGCGTGAACAAACGCCTGCTGTACGCGATGGACGTCGACGACGCCGTCGAGGGAACGACGGTCGAACGTCTCGCGCGGCGTGCGGGGTCGACGACCGTGGAGTTGGTCGCGAAGTTCACGTCCTGGGTGGTGTACGTCGTCGCGGCGCTGGTCGCGCTGGACGTCGCGCAGTTCTCCGTCCGGAACCCGCTGTGGTACCCGTTCTTGAGCTACCTGCCGTCGGTCGTGCTCGCGGCTGGCGTGCTGATGGCGGGCGTGCTCGTCGGCGACAAGGCCGAGCTGTACGTGAGCGAGCGGCTGCGGTCCGTGAAGCTCCCGTCGCTGTCAGTAGTGCCGCTCGCCGTGAAGTACACCATCCTCCTCGTGGCGGGGCTCGTGGCGCTCTCACAGCTTGGGGTCGCCGTGAACGCGCTGCTGGTCGTGCTGTTCCTCTACGTGGGTGCGGTCGTGTTGTTCACACTGGTGGCGACCCGACAGCTGCTCACGTCGGCAGCGGCGGGCGTCTACCTCCTGTTGCGGCAGCCGTACGGCATCGGGGACCGGGTCGCAATCGGCGACCACGAGGGCATCGTCCAGGAGGTCGACGTGTTCGTGACCCACGTGGAGGCAGAGGACCGCGAGTACGTCGTCCCGAATCACCTAGTCTTCAAGCGAGGCGTCGTCCTGGTGCGTGAGTGATGGACTGGCTGTACACCACCGGCGGCGCGCTGGCGTTCGTCGCGTTCGGCTTCCTCGCCGCGTCACTCGACGGACTACGGGCGTGGGCGGCCTCGGCGGCCGGCCGGTCGTGGACGCGCCGCGTCGGCGTGCTGGCTGTCCTGGTCGGCGGGGTGGCGACTGGCGTGTTCCCGTCGTCGCCCCGGGACGGCGTCGTCCTGTACTTCGCGGCGGGCGTGGTGGCGTTCGCTGCGGGGTCGCTCGCCGCAGCGGGCGCGGCGGGAGCCACCGAGCGCCGGAATCCGGAGTCGTTCGGCAGGGGCGTGCGGACGTTCTGGCACGCGGCGGCGACCGAGTACCCCGTCACGCGGTACGGGCTGGCGGTCGCGGGCGTGTCGTTCCTGCTCGCCGCAGTCACGGGAGGCGTCTCGGTCGAACCGTTCCTGAGTACGGTGGCCACGCTCTCCCAGGGCGGCCTGCTGGCCGTGGTCGTCGCGCTCGGCGCGGTGGGCGCGTTCGTCCCCGGTGGCAGCGGTGGCGGGCGCGGGGACGGCGGCAGCGGTCGACAGGACGAGGAGCGAACCGGCGGGTCGACCGACGGCGGGACGACCGGCGACGCGGGTCTTTAGTCGCGGTCGACCGGTTCCGCGGGGACGCCCGCGACCGTCTCGCCGGGCGGCACGTCGTCGGCGACCAGCGAGTTCGCGGCGACCTGTGCGTCCGCGCCGATTTCGACGCCGGGGAGGACGACCGCGCCCGCGCCGACCATCGCGCGTTCGCCGACCACGACTTCGCCCGTGCGGTACTCGTCCTGGAGGAACTCGTGGCAGAGCAGGGTCGCGTCGTAGCCGACGATGGCGTCGTCGCGGACGGTCACCAGCTCCGGCCAGAAGACGTCCGGCGTCGACTCCAGCCCCCACGAGACTCCGTCACCGACGGTGACGCCGATGCTCGCGAGCAGCCAGTTCTTCGCCGTCAGACTCGGTGAGATACGGGCGAGGACGATGGCGACGTAGTTCAGCGCGACCCGAAGCGGGTGTTTGGCGTCGGTCCAGAACCACAGCGAGTTCCCGCCGGCGGGCGTCGGGTGTCGGTCGAGGCGGTCGTGGCG
>JGI12449J12846_1000372_pt1 | contig 14741 bp, 17 predicted proteins | sample 23E2SouthBayCA_FD_12846 | JGI IMG/M metagenome (IMG submission 12846) | reverse complement strand
TGGAATAACTACCGAACTAGTGTGGCAGCCGCCTACGGAATCTTGACGCTGTGTTTGAGCGTGCCGATACCTTCGATTTCGACTTCGACTTCGTCGCCGTCCTCCATCGGTCCGACGCCTTCGGGCGTCCCCGTGGCGATGACGTCGCCGGGCTCTAGGGTCATGTACGACGTTATCTCCGCGATCAGTTCCGGGATTGAGAAGATGAGGTGCTCGCGGGAGGAGGACTGCTTCGTCTCGCCGTTCAGTCGGAGTTCAATGCTGGCGTCCTCCGGGACGTGTTCCGGCGTGGCCACGAGCGGGCCGATGGGACAGGCGTTGTCGAAGGCCTTCCCGCGGACCCAGTTCTGTTCCTGTCGCTGGTCGTCGCGGTTCGAGATATCGTTGACGCAGGTGTAGCCCGCGACGACGTCCATCGCGCCCGATTCACTGACGTTCCGGCACTGCTCGCCGATGACGACGCCGAGTTCGGCCTCGTAGTCGATGCGCTCTTTCCCCGAGGGCATCGTGAGGTGCTTGCCGTGGGACGCGACGGCGTTCGGGGCTTTGAGGAACAGCATCGGCCTGTCCGGGAGGTCCGAGTCCATCTCCTCGGCGTGGTCGGCGTAGTTGCGCCCGATACAGACGACTTTCGTCGGCTCGCAGGGCGGGAGGATGTCCACCTCGTCGGGGTCGTAGGACTCGTCGCCAAAGGCGATACGGCCGTACGGTCCGGCGGCGGCGGTGACGACGGGGTCGCCGTCCTCGACGGTCCAGCGGCCTCCCCGGACGTTCCCCGCGGTATCACGGAATCGAACGCGCTTCATGTCACCGTTCTCTCAGGGCCGACGGATAAGCGTTTAGGAGGGGGAAACCGGACTACAGCGGGCTATTCGACGGTTGTCTACCCGGCCATCGTCACCTGCGGTGTCGCGGCGAGCAGGCGTGTGACCGAACGGCTTTTGAGACGGGACGGGCTACGCTGGGCCGATGAACGTCCTCGTCGTTGGTGCCGGCGCGATGGGCCAGTGGTTCGCACGCACAGTCCGGACCCACGCCGACGCGGCCGTCGCCTTTACCGACCTCGACCAGTCGGCTGCTGAAGCTGCTGCAAACGCGGTCGGCGGGCGTGCTGTCGCCAGCGACGCGGCCGAGACTTTCGATGTTGTCTGTATCGCAGTGCCGATGCCCGTCGCCGAGACGGCTATCGACGAGTTCGCGCCGTGTGCCACGGACGCAATCGTTGACGTAACGGGGAGCATGGCAGGCCCCATCGCAGCAATGCGGGACGCGATGCCCGATGGCCAGCGACTCAGCCTGCACCCACTGTTTGCCCCCGAGAACGCGCCCGGCAACGTCGCTGTCGTCGCTGACGCGTTGGGACCCGATGCTACTGCCGTCGTCGACGCAATCGCTGCAGCCGGAAACAACTGCTTCGAGACGACGGTGTCGGAACACGACGAAGCCATGGAAACGGTACAGGCCAGCGCTCACGCCGCCGTACTCGCGTTCGCGATGGCCGCCGCGGACGTGCCCGACCAGTTTCAGACGCCGATTTCGGCCGGCCTGTTCGACCTTGTCGAGCAGGTGACCGGCGGCGACTCGCGGGTGTACGCCGATATCCAGCGGACATTCGACGGCGCGGACGCGGTCGCCGACGCCGCTAGCGAACTCGCCGACGCCGACGCAGATACTTTTGAGCGGCTCTACGAGCAACTCTCATGAACCAGGACACACGCCAGCAGATACGCGACAACGCCCAGTACCTCCGGAACGTCCGACCGCTGGACCCCGAGGAGCTACACGAATACGTCGAGGGCCAGCCCCACCCCGCCGTCGTCAAGCAGGTGCTCCGAGAGGAGGCATTCGACCTTGGCATCGTCGAGCAGGATGACGGGACCTTCGTGCCGGCACCAGAGGGCCGGCTGTCAGTAGATTTCGACGGCGTCGAGCGGTTCCCCGACAGCTACGAACAGCAGGTCATCGACCTGCTGACAGAGTGGGGCGGGCTGGAGTGGCACAGCGGCGACAGCGGTGACGAACTCAGGGAGCGCATCCGCGACATCAAAGAGCGGTATCTGCAGGGCCAGGCCGTCGAATACGACGAACTGACNGCGCTNGGCTACGCCGTCTACCACCTNCCGGACTACTACGCCGTGGCGAAGTACGTCCTTGCGGACCTCGCCGCCGACGGCCTGCTCCCGTCACAGCTTCGAGTGCTGGACGTGGGGGCCGGCGTCGGTGGCCCGGCGCTCGCCCTGCGTGACCTGCTCCCCGACGACGCCCTGCTGGACTACCACGCCGTCGAGCCGAGCGCCGCTGCGGATGTGCTGGAGAGTCTACTGGCAGATAGCGGCCAGAACGTCCGCTGGGAGATTCACCGAGCGCTCGCCGAGGAATTCGACCCGTCGTCGCCGTTTGTCGGCGACGACAGCGGTCGAGGGACCGACAACGGCGACACCGACGCCGAGGGATACGACCTCATCATCTTCGGCAACGTCCTCAGCGAACTCGACGACGCGGCGGCGACCCTCTACCGGTACGTCGAGGCGCTTGCCGACGACGGGACGTTGCTGGCGCTGGCCCCCGCCGACCGGAACACGGCCATACAGCTCCGAACTGTCGAGCGCGAGGTGGCCGACGGCGGCCCGGCGACGGTGTATGGGCCGACCGTGCGACTCTGGCCTCACCAGTCCCCCAACAGCGAGTCGTGGTCGTTCGACCGCAAGCCGGACATCGAGGTGCCAACCATGCAACAGCGCCTCGACGACCCTGCCGGCGGGACGGGCGAGTTCGTCAATACGGACGTGCAGTTCGCCTACAGCGTCCTGCGAACCGACGGCAAGCGAGTGCACGATGTAACACCGGACCGGGGCATCCACGCGCCGATGGCCGACGCCGAGAACTACGTCACCGACCGGGTGAATTTTCTGGGTGTGAAACTCAGCCACGACCTCGCCGAGCGGGAGGGCGCAAATCCGCTGTATCTGCTGGGCGATGGAAGTCAGCAGGTCGACCACTTCGCCGTGCTCACCGAGGCGTCGATACTGAACGAGGACCTCCGGAAAGCCGACTACGGCGACCTGCTGTCCTTCGAAAACGCGCTGGTGCTGTGGAACGACGACGAGGAGGCGTACAACGTTGTCGTCGACGGCGAGACGGTCATCGACCGGGCCCGCTAGCGGTGGGCTTTTCTCGGGGACGGCCCCACGGAGCGTATGGACGAGCCGACGATTCTGCTGACGAACGACGACGGCATCGAGAGCGCCGGCCTCCGGGCAGTGTACGATGGTCTCTCGACGGTCGGCGACGTGACCGCGGTCGCCCCGGCGGAGGACCAGAGCGCGGTCGGTCGGGCTATTTCCCACGAAGTAACCGTCCACGAGCACGAACTCGGCTATGCTGTCGAGGGGACGCCCTCAGACTGCGTCGTGGCGGGGCTGGAAGCGCTCGTCACCGACACCGACCTCGTCGTCGCGGGCTGTAACCGCGGGGCGAACCTCGGCGCGTACGTTCTCGGCCGCTCGGGGACCGTCAGCGCCGCCGTCGAGGCCACCTTCTTTGACGTGCCGGCGATGGCCGTCTCGATGTACATCCCGGTCCGCGAAGACGCCGCCTTCGCGGACATCGAGGCCAACGGCGACAGTTACCGCGAGGCGGCGAAAGCGACAACCTACCTTGCCGACCACGCCGTCGACGCCGGCGTGTTCGAGCAGTGCGACTACCTGAATATCAACGCCCCCGTCGCCGAGTGGGGCGACGCACAGATGACGGTCACCCGACCGTCCCACCTCTACGAGATGGACGCCGAACAGGATGGCGACGCTGTGACGCTCCACGACCGCATCTGGGAGCACATGGCCGACGGCGACATCCCCGACCCTGAGGGGACCGACCGTCGCGCCGTCGTCGACGGAAAGGTCAGCGTCTCGCCGCTGACCGCGCCGCACACGACGGAGCATCACGAGGCCCTCGACGCGATTGCGGAGACGTACGAGCCGGACGACGGCGGCGAGGCGGCCGACTGAGCAGACGATGCGGTTCCGCAACGCCATCCTCTTCGTCGCGCTCGCAATCGCCTGGGGCAGCGCCTTCACCGCGATCAAGGCTGGGCTGGAGTACTTCCCACCAATCCTGTTTGCGGCGTTCCGGTACGACCTCGCCGGCCTGTTGATGCTCGGCTACGCGGTGTACGCTACCGACCAGTGGGTCCCGAAGAGTCGGACCGACTGGATTGTCGTGGGTATCGGCGGCTCACTCCTGATCGCCGCATACCACATCTTCCTGTTCGTCGGCGAGCAAGGAACCACCAGTGCCGCCGCCGCTATCGTCGTGAGCCTCTCGCCGATTCTTACCACCGGGTTCGCGCGTGCGTTTCTCCCGGACGAACGGCTCACGACGCTGGGCATCGTCGGCCTCCTTGTCGGGTTCCTCGGTGTCGGCGTTCTCAGCAACCCCGACCCGGGGAACCTTCTCAACCCCCGGACCGTGTCGCTGTTTCTTGTATTCCTCGCGACCACGTCCTTTGCTCTCGGGAGCGTGTTGACCCGTCGGTTCGACGACGACTTGGAGATAGAGACGATGGAAGCGTGGTCGATGCTGCTCGGTGCGGTGCTCATGCACGGCATCAGTTTCGGTGTCTCCGAATCGGTTGCCGACGTTCAGTGGACTACTGAGGCCGTGCTGGCCCTGCTGTATCTGGTTGTCGTCGCCAGCGCCCTCGGCTTCCTCATCTACTTCGACCTGTTAGAACGGCTCGGACCCATCGAAATCAACCTCGTCTCCTACGCCGCGCCAGTCGTCGCCGCCGCCACTGGACTGCTGTTTCTCAGCGAGACGCCGACGGTCTACACAGGTGTCGGATTCGCCTGTATCCTCGTCGGGTTCGGACTGCTGAAACGGGACGCGCTACGAAACGAGGTTGCGCGGTTCAGCGGGACGCCGAACCGCGGGGAGTAAGCTCAGTCGCCGCTGTCTGCCGTCACTGACTCGTCCCGGAGGAACGCGACGATTTCGTCCCCGTCGGCACCGAGTCCCCCGCCCTGAGCGACTGTCGGTCGCCCGCCACCGCCGCCACCGAACTCTGTAGTCACCTGATCGACCACTTCACCGGCGTCGACGCCGCCGGTCGTCCCGACGCCCAGGTACTGGCCGTCGGCGTCCACCAGCGCGGCCACGTCGACGTCGTCACCGACAGCGGACTCCGCTCGGTCGGCCAGTGCGTTTGCGTCGAGCCCTGCCACGGTGCCGACGAGCCACCGCTGCCCGTCCACTTCGATGGCGTCGTCACGCAGGTCAGCGAGACGGGAATCGACGAGGCGCTCTCGGAGGGACGACACCGTCTCCCGGAGGTCGTCGCATTCTGACTGGAGTCCGTCCACAGCGGCCGGGAGCTCCGCAACGTTCGTATCCAGCGACTGGGCGGCAGCCATCGCCCGCTCGTGTTCGGTCGCCCGCCGGCGGATAGCACGCGGGCCGACGGCGAACTCGACACGAGTCAATCCCTCTCCGGGATTGGACCGACCGAGTACCGTCACGGGCCCGATTTCGCGGGTGTTCCCGACGTGTGTCCCACCACAGGCTGCCACGTCCCAGCCGTCGATGGTGACGACCCGGACTGTCTCGCCCTCGATTCCCTCTTCGGTCTTCGTATTGAACGCGATATCGTCGCGGCCCAGTGCCTCGTCACGCGGAATTTCTTCCCAGGTCACGTCGTAGGATTCCCAGACGGCGCGGTTAGTCAGCCGCTCAAGTTCGGTGAGTGTCTCGTCGCCGATTTCGGTCGTCGTTTCGAAATCTACCCGCACCTTTCCGGTGATAGCCGGCCCAAAGTCGTCGTCATCGGCTTCGTCGGGGACTCTCGCGCTGATGTCGAAGCCGCCGTAGCCGAGGTCCGACAGCAGCCGCCGACCAGCGCCGTAGAGGACGTGGCTGGCGGTGTGTGCACGCATGCAGTACGTCCGAAACGCCGTGTCAACCTGACCTTCGACTGTCTCGCCCGGGTCGAAGGCCGGCGGTTCGGCCAGTTCGTGGACAATATCGCCGTTTCGATGCTGGACATCGACGACTTCGACGCCACCGAGAGTTCCCCGATCCGCCGGCTGGCCGCCGCCTTCGGCGTAGAAGTACGTCTCCGTTAGCACGACAGCAGTCGTATCGATACGGTCGACGTTCGACGTGAAGGTCGTCACAGTGGGCTCGGCTGCGGCTGTTCCCGTCATCGGGCGTGGCTACGGCGGCGTGAACAAAAATGTCTGGGCGTACCCCAGACAGTCGTCTGGGGCCACCCAGCCGACAAGAGCGCAGCCCTCGTGTGCACCGAGTCGGTAGGGGTGACTGACGCCGCCCTCACAGTTACCGGTGGCACAATCCGCTGTGTGACACCGCATCCGCTCCCGATACAGTGCTACTAATTAAGTATCGACAGTGATCTTTACAGTCCATGCTCGGGAGTGGGGGCCACTCGATACTGCTCTGGCTGGTGGCGGTCTGGCTGTTCGCAGTTGGACTGTTTCTGGCACTTCTGTACGCGTCCGGCAGGCGGGACCGGCGTGAGCAGGCTCGCGCGTAAGTGAGTGACTGTGCGGGCCGGGCGGTGTGACAACGGCGTCTGACGCTCGGCTGACGGGCACTCAGAATCGGCGTCAAGTCGTGCGGTTTTCACTTTCACCGTGAATTACCCGATTATATGAGTCCCGGTGTCCTGTCTGGCAATATGATGGAGCGATTACGCCGGGTCGTGGGGACTCGACAGCAGTCACATCTGGAGTGTCGACGCTGTGGAACCACCCTCGAAACGGACGGGACGGCCTGTCCGGCCTGTGGCTCCAGTGACATCGCGCGGTACGATTTCTAGTCGTTGTCTCCAGTTAGTCCGTCGTCGCTCCCGCACCCACAGCCCCTGACTGGGCCTGTTGTTCCTGTCCATCAAACTGGGCGACGAGCGAGAAGTCCCCCAGTTCGCTCGACACCGGTCTGTAAATCTGTCACTCCTGAGACGGTCACACTAGTCTAGACTTCAAGGAGCGTCTTCGTTTCAACAACTATCGCGACTGCCGCTTCGCACTCTGGGCTCCGTTAATGGCCTGCTGCGACTGGATAACTTTGACACAAAAGCGAACACGAAAATATCACGTCAAGATATCAAATACCAAGACTCGATAATAAATGGAGCAACGATTCCACTGATTACTGTTCGACGTCCATCCAGATATCAGATGTTATTTTCGCGTCCGAGTTGTCCGGATGCGTCATGGTGAGCTGGTCCCCGCCCTCGACTGCGATGAGGTCGACAGTGTTGCTCTCCGTGTGATTCCGTGTCGGGTACGTAAACGGCCGTGACCGCGTTGGAAGGTCGCTGATCGACGGGCACTCCGGCGGCGCAACAACGTCGTCAGCGAACCCATCGGTGTGGATCTTCGACTGTGGCTTGTCTCGACCACGGTTATCAAGCCACGCAAAACATCGCTCCCCAAACGAAATGGTCTCAATGGCTGAGCGCACGCGGTACCTGACCCGGTCCAGCAGCGAGGGCGGCGGCGCGTCGCCGTCGTCCGTCCTCCCCCGGGCACCCCGTGGCTCATCCATGGGTGTGAGACTCATGAACATAGCTAGGGAAGCACGGTACAAAACCGTTGTGTCGGTCCGGTTTAGAGTTCGATTCGCTCGACAATCTGGTTGCCGTCCTCCCGAGTGTTGAGCGCGACGATACGGACGTGTTCCTCCAGGCCAGAGTCCTTGAGTTTGGCTTTCAGAAGGTTATCGACCTGATAGACACCGGCCGCGTTGTTCATCGCGATTTCGACGAGGACGGGATAGTCGTCGCCCAGGCTCAGCGTCACCGTCTCGATAGCCTGGCTGGAAACGGTGTCGATACCGCGACCGCCGCGCTTGTACGGAATGCGCGAACGGCCACGTTCCATGTCCAGCGCGTCGGCGACGCGGACGACGCCGGCTTCCAGCGTCAGTGGGTTTTCCTCGGTGTGATGGCAGAGAATTGCGTGGAGTACTTCACCTTTTATTTGAACCGCCTGACGGATGTCGTAGAACTCATCGAGCAAGTCATCGAGAATGTCAGCGGCCAGTGGAATCGAGTAGTACGGGTGTGAATCGCGGTGGACAACGTGCCCAATGTCGTGTAGCGTCGTCGCAAGTGCAATAATAACGGCCTCATCGGCCTCATCGAGTCCGTGGTCGGCTGCGCCGTTGAACTCAACGCCGGCCTGCTTGAGGAGGTCATACAGACACAGCGCTCGGTTTCGAACGATGCCGATGTGTTTCGCGCCGTGGTCGTTGTACCGCTTGCGTGCGACGGGGTTGATGTTCTGAGCTTCGAGATACGCCTGAATCTCTTCGTCAGTCGTGACGGTGTCGAGAACTGCGTTCAGCCGCCCGTCCGGGAACGCGTGATCCGCCTCGGGGTCATAAATACGGCCACCGGTATCAGGTCTATCAACACTCATACTACAACCCAGACGACCCACCGCGAAAAATCCCCCTTCCGGCGCGGTCAGGTGGCGGCGTCAATAACCTCGTCGTAGTCCGGTTCGACGCCAGGGTCGTCGCTGACCCAGGCGTACGTGACTTCTTGATTTTCGTCGATAACGAAGACGGCCCGCTTGGCTACGTTCGGGACGCCGAGCGCCTCAAAGTCCATCGAAATGTCGTAGGAATCGACAATCTCCCGGCCTGAGTCACTGACGAGGTCGAACTCGAGCCCCAGTTCGTCCCGGAACGCGTTCTGTGAGAACGGTGTGTCGATGCTGACACCGTACAGCGTCGCCCCCGCTTCAGTGAGTTCGTCGAGTCGGTCCTGAAACGAGTTCATCTCGTGACTGCAAACGCTGGTGAACGCGCCCGGGAAGAACGCGAGCACAACGGGCCCGTCGTCAAGCGCTTCAGACAGCGTTATCTCGTCAACGTCGCCGTTTGCGATCGGTGCCGTGAAATCAGGTGCAACGTCTCCAACTGAGACCATACTGCCGAGTGGACCCAGGCGAGTAAAACCCTTTCCGACCTGATCGAGTCCGGGCGAGATTAGAACTGTGCGAACTTCGCCGTGACCTCGTCGATCCACTCCGGCAGGTCGCGGTCCGCAAGTGTCCCGTCGGCATCACGGGTCGTGACAACATCGGCGATTTCGCCCTCACGCGTGATATCGAGTCGCCACACCCCCTCAGCCTCGATGTCAACCCGAACAACGTCCTCCCCGACGGGTTTGATCGGTCGAATCGTTACTTCTTCCCCGCTCCTGACTTCCATCGTGTGACTATCGGCCGGCATCTGGTATCTCTGAGCGCCCGATAGCAGTTATATCCCCGGGCGGCGGAGGCATCTCGCTAGGGCTGTTCCCGCTGTGAATTAGATTAACAAGCGGATAATGAATTGACAGGGCGATGTAGCCAGTGCCGCGGGTGCGAACCCGCAGACGGACAGCCCACGAACGTAGCACATGGCCACGCAAGCCGTGTCACTTGGGTCCCTCAGCTATCAATCTGGTCCCGTGGACATGGTGTGGTCCGTCTGTCGACGTGCCGACCCAGACCAGCGACATGGAACGGTCGGAGACCTGGTGCCTCGCGTTACCCCGTCCGATTCACACCCCGTTGTCGGGCCTCGCCGGCAGTTCCCGGCGAGGCCGTTTCCACAGACTGAGTGGGTCCGCCTCGTCTGTGTCGCATATCCTATCTCTACCCGATGTCAGCGCAGCGTCAGTCCCACTGGCAGTGAATCACTCAGGAGGCCGTCCTGAGCAAAAAGGTTATAATAGCAACCACGTAACCTTCGGATACAATGTTAGGGACATCCGGAGTACTGTTCCCGGGGATGCCCGGGACGACGGAGATGATGGTCATCCTCCTCATCGCCGTCCTGCTGTTCGGCGCGAACAAGATTCCGAAACTAGCGCGGTCGACTGGCGAAGCCATGGGTGAGTTCCAGAAGGGGCGAGAAGAAGTCGAACAGGAACTCGAAGAAATGCGCGACGGCGGCGCTGCAGAAGGGACCGATGCGTCCACCGTGGACTCGGCCGAGTCGACCGAAACGGCGACGGAAACCGAGACGTAATCTCGACCACTTCTCCGTTTTCAGCGGGCCACAGTGATAACGAAAGGATTTTTCACCGCTCAATCGACCACCCGGTAGGGCGTGTGGCCTAGTGGACCAGGGCGAGGGGTTCCTAACCCCTAGAACGCGGGTTCGAATCCCGCCACGCCCACTTTCGGAAGCAACAGCGAGCCAACAAGCGAACCGAGCCGTCGCCATCAGACACAGCACCTGAGATGCCAACGTATAAGTTTAGGCTTGCCTAACTCCTGCTGAAATGGACCGGGAGCCGTCCGAGCGGGCGGATGTCTGTGTCATCGGGGCTGGGCCGGCAGGGGCACTTATCGCGAGCCAGCTCGCCAGCGACGGACAAAGGGTGGTCGTGCTAGAGGCCGGGCCGCGGTTCGACAGGTCGAACCGAGAGCAGCAGATGGAAGAGGCAATCCGACCCGGCGACCACGGCTCCGTCTGGGAGATGGGCGGCGACCGCGACGCATTCAGTGCGAGCGGCGAGCGGTACTACCCGCTGAACATCTCACGGGTCAAGGGTGTCGGCGGGTCGACGCTGCACTGGCAGGGGATGGTGATGCGGCTGCACCCCTCGGATTTCGACGGGAGCCACGACACCGACGATCCGGCATGGCCGATCAGCTACGACGACCTGCGGCCGTACTACGCCGACGCTGAGCGGGCGCTGGGTGTCGCCGGCGACGCAGACAACCCCTTTGCACCGCCGCGAGACGGTGCATATCCGCTGCCCGGGTTCCCGCCATCATACAGCGACTCGTTGTTTGCTGAGGCCTGCGAGCGGTTGGGCATCACGATGCACTCCGTGCCAAACGCCCGGAACTCAGAACCGTACGATGGGCGAGGGCCATGCGTCGGCTACGGGACCTGCCAGCCGGTCTGTCCCTCCGGCGCGAAGTATGATGCCAGCGTCCATATCGAGGACGCGGAAGCCAGAGGGGCACGCGTTGTCGACCGCGCGCCGGTCCAGCGCCTCGTTACCGACGCCGACGGACGCATCGAGGCGGCCGTCTACGCAACGCCGGACGGAACCGAACACCGCCAGATGGCCCGCGAGTTCGTCATCGCGGCGGGCGGCGTCGAGACGCCGCGACTCCTTCTCCTGTCGGCGAGCGAGGACCACCCGGACGGGCTGGCGAACAGTTCTGGGCTGGTCGGTCACTATTTCATGGACCATCTGTTCGCCGGGGCAGGCGGGACGCTCGACCGTGAAACGCGCCAGAACCACGTCGGCTTTCTCACGAGCGAGTGCCACCAGTTCTACGACGACCCCGGGCAGGCAGTCGAGCGTGTCGCGGACAGCGAGACGGTCGTTGCGGCGACCGACGAGGCGCTGTCGCCGCTGAAACTGGAGTTCCTGAACTACGCCGGTCCGTCGCCGGTCGAACTCGCGCTCTCTGGCGAGGAGTGGGGCGATACGCTGCTGTCGAGCCTCCGCGAGAGTTACGGCAAAAGCATCGCGATGGGCGGACTGGTCGGCCAGCCGCCGCGGAAGGAAAACCGCGTAACGCTGGACACGTCAACGACGGACGACCACGGGAACCCGGTGCCGGACATCCGGTGGTCGTGGGGCGACCGGCTGGAACGGTCGCTCTCGCGGGCGAACGAGATTCAACACGCCGTGCTGTCGGAGCTGGGCGTCGACATCTCGTGGACGGTCGGGCCGGCTGACACCGGGCCAGCGTACCACCACATGGGCACGACGCGGATGGGGACCGACCCTGACAAGAGCGTGGTCGATCCGCAACTACGGACACACGACGTGGCGAACCTCTCGATTGCGTCCTCGTCGGTGTTCGTTACCGCCGGGTCGATGAATCCGACGCTGACTATCGCCGCGCTCGCGCTGAAGTGCGCGGACCACATCTCCGAGCGGCTTTAGTCCGCAAATTCGGTGAACACTGCCTTGCTCCGCCGGGTGACCGACCGAAGCCCGGGCGCGCCGTGAGCGAGCCATACGGCGACAGCGAGGCCGAACAGTCCGAACTGAAACAGGACGTACGGCTCGAATGAGAGCGAGGCAAACTGCTCGACAAAGGAGGCATCATTGGCATACGGCGGTGGAGGCTGGAGCGGCCAGACCAGAAAGCGAAGCCACTGGAGCTGTGTCAGGTCACCGCCAAGCACCCCAATTACTGCTGTCGGGCCCATATCAGTCAGCGTGTGTACGAATGCACCGAGCGTGAACGCTGTCGAGAGGTCCGTTCGGCGATATCGGACTGCGAGTTGGTGCAAGGCCACGGCGAGAACGAGGAGCGTGAACAGCGAATGGGCAAGTGACCGCCCGGACGGCAAGACGCCGAACGTCCAGGCGAAGGGCTTGTCGATCAGGTCCGGAAACTGCGACCCCACCGCCAGCGCGGTCAGCGTGGCCGCTGTCTGGCGACGGGTCGGGTCAAGCCGAGTATACACGACGTAAACGAGGTAGGCGACGGCGAGATGTCCCCACGGCCACATTGTGCACTGATATGCCGGATGGTGATTTGTATCTGCTGATACAGGTATGCGTGAGGAAGAAGCGGCAACCGAGATGTCGGCCGGTCAGTACAGGCCGAGAATCGCGCCGGCGTCAAGCAGGAGGAGGATTGACACAAGAGACGCCCCCAGCAGGAACGGCCGTGCGTTCCGGGCCGGTTCGCGCACCTTCTGCTGGTCGAAGCCGTCGCTGAGCTTCGACGCGCCAACCTCGACGAGCCCAGCCAGAATGAACCACAGGACGATCATCGTGATGACGAGGTGGCCGCGACCAGTTCCCGTCAACGACTCGGCGGTGTAGCGGGTCGCTGCCAGATGCCCACCCGTCAGAAACAGGAGCGTCGCACTCGCCCGGGACACCGTCCGGAGCTTCCCGGTAATCGCTGACAGCGGTCCCGGCGAAGAGTCGCCGTTCATCGCCGTTGGGAGAATAGCATAAGTCATGAACAACACGGTTCCAGCCCACAGCGCGGCGAATATCAGGTGTACCCCGAAGACAGCCGCGTTTACGACACTCATATGCGGCGGTTGGACGCGACCCTATTCAACGTCGTGGGTTCGACACAGCTACTTTGAGGAATCGAAGGCATCGAGCGCGTCCGCATCACCTGACATATCGAGTTCTTTGACTGCGTCGGTGTCGGCAGAGATGTGCGTTTCCCGGTCGGTGTCGTAGTCCAGTTGGTCGATAAGGTGGACGAATGAGCCGGGATCGGGGATGAGGAAGATGCGGAGTGAAAACGCCACATCGCTCTCCTTGATGTCGACGAGCGAGTCGAGCACGATAGTCAGCGAGTCCCGGCGGACATGGGAGAGCGCCTTGTCGGCGATCTCGGTCGCGTCGTCCTGTACGACCGTTGGCGTCCCCATGTTGATTGTCGCGTTCAGCGTGTTCGCGATGCCGTCGATGAAGCCCGAGGTGAGGATGTTACACATCTCCTGCAGCGCGGACTCGTGAAGCTGTGTGAACCCGTCGTCAACGCTGGAACCGGTCATCAACTCCGCGATCTCCGCGGCCGTCTCCGTCTCGAATGTCATCAGGAAGACGCCGTACGGCGGCTCTGTCAGCCGAACACGAGCGCTGTAGATGGTCCCGCCGCCCATCTCGGTGGCGATGTCCTCCGGCTGGACAAACGAGAGGCTCTTGATCTCGACGGCGGCGTCGACGCCGGCCAGTGTCGCCAGCGAATCGGCGACCTGCTCGGCCCCGTCCTGAATGAGTCTGGTGATGAGTGTGAGTTTCCGAATATCGATGAGAAGCGGCATTGCACAGTATCAGGACCTATGATGTGTTACCGTTTTCGGTGGCTGCAGGGTCGGCAACCCGACGGTGGGCCACCGTAACCCTCATTACCACTGACTGACAGAGATTTGGTGGGGAGCGTGCTATTCCGTGTCTTACCCGTCATCGACGGGTTTCTCACGGGAAGCCGCCATCGAATTTCTGTGCCATACGCGCTGGGGAGCCACGGCCACGCCCGATGTGAGCACGCTTAAGCCGCCCCGTCCGTTTTGCACAGCCATGGAACCACGGGACCTCTCCGCTCACACTGTCTATCGGGCAGGTCGCGGTATCGAAGAGGTCGCCCGGGAACTCGGTCTCGACCCGGACGACATGGTGAAGCTGGCGTCAAACGAGAATATGTTCGGACCGAGCCCGGACGCCGTCGAGGCGATTCGCGGGTCGGCCGAACGGATGCATTCCTATCCGAAGGCCTCCCACGCCGACCTCGTCGACGAACTGGCGGATATGTGGGACGTAACGCCCGAACAGGTGTGGCTGAGCAACGGCGGCGACGGCGCGCTGGACTGCCTCGCCCGAGCCATGCTCGACCCCGGGCAGGACGTGCTCGTCCCGTCGCCGGGCTTCGCGTACTACGCGATGAGCGCCCGCTATCACCACGGCGAGGTCAACGAGTACACGCTCTCGAAGGCCGACGACTTCGCCCAGACCGCCGACACCGTCCTGAAGGATTACGACGGCGAGCGCATCGTCTATCTCACCAGTCCGCACAACCCGACTGGCGCGGAGTTCACGACCGACGCGGTCCGGACTATCGCCGAGGAAACCGACGAGCAGACCCTCGTCGTTGTCGACGAAGCCTACGGTGAGTTCACCGAAAAGCCGAGCAAACGGCCGTTACTTTCCGACCGCGACGACGTTGCGCTCCTGCGAACGTTCTCGAAGGCGTACGGACTCGCAGGGATTCGACTCG
>JGI12449J12846_1000366_pt1 | contig 14944 bp, 15 predicted proteins | sample 23E2SouthBayCA_FD_12846 | JGI IMG/M metagenome (IMG submission 12846) | reverse complement strand
CGTCGGTGGTTGCTGCTTCGGTGCTACTGGTCGCTGTGGACTGTGACATCTGGATTACCCTCCACTTGCCGGAGGGCACACAAAATATGCCGTTGGCGGCGCCGGTCAGGGGACGACTGACGCAAGGCGGTGGGTATGGTAGTCAACCGTCCACCGCGAGTAGTTCCGTGTTATCCGGTACTCGCGAACGACTGCAACGTCTTCCAGCGACTCTTCGGGCTGTTCCCACGTAAACTCGTAGCCGGCGATCACGTCTCCCTCGTCGAGATATCCAACCGGATGATCCGGCCCATCCCATTCGACTGAGATTAGATCGCCACCACTGGGGGGCTGGACTCCATGGCCTATCCCCGCCTGAATGACGGATGGATCGGACGTTAACCCGTGCAACTGTGCTAAGTCACTAGCCTTGATCGGGAACTTGTCCTCCTCGCCGACGAACGAGTGCTGGGTTTGCCCGCGTACTGTTGCGTGCTCTACGCCCCCGATATCGACACCGAGAGCGTCGGACAGCAAGTGAGCAAACTCAGCGGCTCCCGTGCGGACTGTTTGGTTCTGCTCCTCGATCTGCAGGGTTGTCTCTGGCGTCCGAAGCTCCCTTGTGTATGGGTTCTCCGGCCGCTCGACGGGCATACAGCTGCACAAGAGCGTCCCTTCTGGACCCGTCAGAATCCACGGCTGCTTCCCGCACGGGATGGCGGTATATTGCGACGCAGTGTATCGGCCACCGCCAGTGAGGACTCGCAATGCCTTTTCCAGGGCCTGTGCGTCAATGCCGTACCCATAGCTGTCAGCGAGTCCGTCGACGAATGTGACTCGGGTGTCGACTGAACTGAAGTCGCCGTACGTGTTCGGGATTTGCAGGAGGTCGCCAGTTGCGTACTGTTCAACGTAGTCTCCGACGTCCCCATCGACGACCCACCGGGTTTGCTGTTTGGTTGCTCGACCAGCCGACGTGTTGATTGACGACACTGGCCGCTGCGTTGTCAGCCCCCAGTCCTCGTCTGGGGACGCCCAACTGCTGTCGTCACGGTCAGGAGCGCGACACGTCGTCGCACATCGGGCGATGCTTGCGGCATCGGGATCGAGGTCGTTGTCAGCGCTGTCTCCGTTTCCGAACGTACCGAGTGAAAGGTCAGTCATCCTCTCACCCGACAGAGGAACACAAAAATTTTTCAAACGGATCGGAGACCAGACGGTCCACACTGTGAGCCAGCCCACCGACGTCCAGTGATTGAAGCGCTTCGGGCGGAGTGGGACAATTTCACTTCCGCCACGATTTGCATGGGTTTTAGACCACCCCAAGCGTACCGCCAGCCGTCTCCCATCGCAAACGAGACGGAGAACACTATGAGCAACTCTGATATACAGCAAGAAGCCCAAGACATACACGACCAGTTACCCGAGTCAGTCGATGCCTCCCTCGACGACATCGAGGAACGGCTCACCACACTTGTCGATGACTACAGAGTCCCACTCGACGAAGCTCGACGCAGTGTCGTGAGTACCTATCTTTCTGACAGCGATGTTGACCGCGACGAAGTTAGCAGCGAGGACGGCAACCAACAAGTCGATCTCGATGAAATTACCGAAGCCGAACAGTGGGTCGACATTACCGCGAAAGTCGCCGACCTCTGGGAGCCCCGCAGTGATTCGATAGCACAAGTCGGCCTCCTCGGTGATGAAACTGGAACCATCAAGTTCACCAAATGGGCCAAGTCAGATCTCGAAACACTCACCGAAGGTCAGGTCTACCGCCTTGGAAACGTCGTCACTGATGAGTATCAGGGCCAGTACTCAGTCAAACTCAATCGCACCACCACCATCGAAGCACTCGATCGGGATATCGAAGTCGGCGACGACACCACCGACGCTGAAGGGGCGCTCGTCGATATCCAGTCAGGCAGTGGGCTGATCAAACGCTGTCCCGAAGCCGACTGCACACGTGTCCTCCAAAACGGGCGATGCAGTGAACACGGCGAGGGTGAAGGCGAGTTCGACCTCCGCATCAAAGGCGTGATTGACAACGGCGATACAGTCCAGGAGGTCATCTTCGACAAAGAAGCAACTGAGCAGGTCGCCGACATCACGTTGTCACAAGCCCAAGAAATGGCCATGGACGCTTTGGATACGAGCGTCGTCGCCGACGAGATACGTGAGGTGACGCTTGGGCACTACTATCGCGTCCAAGGCCCTGAACTGGGCCGGTATTTGCTCGTCAATGAGTTTGAGCAACTCGCCGAGATGTATGATCCAGAACAACTCCTCATCACTGCGAGGTCGATCTAAATGAGCCAAGGACAAGCCCCGATGCGCGAACTCGCACAGCGAGCCTTCGCTGGGGAATTCAACGATGCAGGCTATACCTTCCGGGAGTCAGACGATGACCGCGCACCCGTCTATGCCCTGCTGCCGACAGGCGCAAAAGCAAACCGCGTGTTCGTCGTCGGTACCCTGACCGAAACCGACGATGTCGGCAGCGATGATGAGTACTGGCAAGGCCGAATTGTCGGGCCCACAGGAACGTTCTTTACGTATGCTGGCCAGTACCAACCCGAAGCAGCCGCCATGCTACGAGAGGTTGACCCGCCCGTCTTCGTCGCGCTTGTTGGCAAGCCCCGAACCTATGAAACCGACGACGGCGACACCAACGTCTCGCTCCGACCAGAGCACCTGACCGTTGTTGATGCAGACACCCGCAATCGGTGGGTGACAGAAACAGCGAAGCGAACTCTTGAGCGGCTCGAACGCTTCGAGGACGACACCAACGAGTACGCTGCTATGGCTCGCGAAGAGTATGACACCGATCCTGACCAGTACCGACAAACCGTTATCCAAGCGCTTGAGGAACTCACCGACGACGCCGAAACTGCCCCGACTTCGCAGGATCAAGCCGGTGGCGTGACACCATCCACAGCAGAGGATGCGTCCGGCAGTACCACAGAGGTCTCAACAGACGAGGACAGTCCGTCACAGTCGGGTGGCGACATCGGCGACTTCGATACGACTGACCTCGACTCGTAAGGTTACTGCTCGCTTTCCGGGTCTTGGGAGCCATCCCGGTGTTCGGTAATATACAGCTGTCCGTCAACCTTGTACAGGTAGCCCCGGTCAACCAGTCGTTCAACTACGTGCTCGGCGGTACCGACTGAGCGCTCTGTCTCACGCACTTTGATCACGGCGGCATCAACCCCGATGCTGTCTCCGGGCTCGATTTCCTCGTACAGCATATCATAGACAGCTCCTAACGATCCAGGTGGTCGATTACGCCTCATATGTGATTAATACAATTTCACTCGCTGGCTACCTATGCATTGACTTCGGAGATAGTAGCAGTCACCTCTGATTAGATGTATCGGTAGCAATCGTTGCGAAAGCGGTTTGTTACTCATAGAGATGGATGAAACGACTGCTCAGTAGATGTGCAAGCTGCTCAATTCTCCCAGAGCGTTTGGATACGTCCCTCAATAGCATCAAGAACCGTAGAGTAGACATCTAGCGGATGGCGTGATGACAGTGACAAGTCGGTGGCTTCCACTGCGGTTGGTGGTTCATGGAAGTGCAGCCGTGCATTGTGTGGATTGGGATGACAATCCCAGCGACACTCCCATCGGCTATCATCCTCGTATGTTTCAACGTAGTGGAACGAGAAATCTCCGGTCGTGAACCAGCGAATATCGAGTCGAGCCGCTACAACGGTCTCAGGATACTGTCCCACGTCGACTAAGGCGTGAAGCAGGCGAGGTTCGTAGCTGTCGGGGTCGAATTTCGTCTCGAAAATGAGTGTCTCAGTTCGAAGATGCCGGGCCAGGAGTTGTAGCGTCTGTCGGTCGGGTGGACCAGGCGACCCTGAATTCGGAGTAGTTGGGTCTGGCCCCATCTATGCCGAGATTAGGTGCCCATCGTTCTCTGCGAGCTGACGGGCGAGTTCGTACAGTCGAATATCCCGAATGACACTGCGCCACTCACTGACTGCAGTCATCCGGTCATGAATAGCCTCGTGGCTGCCGTGGTCGTAGACGTTCACAGCAGTTGGATCGGTAGCGCCAAATTCATCTTCATAGTCGGCCCGATCTTCTTCAAGCTCACTGACTCGGTTGATGATCTCTTTGACAGTCAGTTCGTCGGCAATCCGGCTGGCATCTTGCCATTCTAGATACCCCTCGTTGCGTTCGTACTGCACGGGTCGGCCGTCACGGTTCACGCTGATAATGCCCATTTTGGCCAGTCGATCAAGATGCTTTTTCGCAGCGTTCGGAGAACAATCTGCAACGTCTGCAATCTCGGCAGCGGGGGTGGGTGAAGTAATCCCCATAGCGACATCGTAGACACGACTGAACGTATCCTCCCCCTGCTGCCACCGTGGTTCGGTGGCTTTTGACTCCGGTGCCGGATCAAACTCCGTCATAAGTATTGATAGGATATGAAGCGCAATATATCTTTTCGAAAAATCAAATATATGCGTTTCTCCTCTGGGGACTCTGGAATCATAAGAACGGTGAGTTGGTCAAGCAGTAGGCACGCTATACTGACCGACACAGTCTGAATCATCAAAAATATTATGTGTAGTGCAGGGATCAAACACCGTTGGGGCCCGGTTGACCACCCCAATGGCTTCTCGCTCCTGATGAGTTGTTTTGTGAATCTCGCGTGAAGTACCTCGGGGACAAGGCCCAAGACACTCGGCCTGTTCCGCCTGTAGAACACTTCTTGCGCCCCTTCGATATCGTGATCCCAAGGCGATAACGTGCAAAGCCGAGTTATAAGGGTGACTTTCTATGTGCTACCCTGGGGTCGGGATAGGGAGATGCCGGTTGCAGAATCGCGTTCACTCGATTCCATCAGTATTGTGGCCCTCCAATCGCTGCGCGATGTCCTCAACGTCCATTTCGTCCACCTGCTCCAACCCGAGCTCGACGAGGAGCGGGTAGAAGTGCCGAGTCTTCTTTAGATCCACATCAGATTTGCTTTCCGAGAGTGCAAGATCAAGGCGCTTGAACGTGGTCGTGACCTCATCGTCGAGGTCATCATCTAAGTAGAAGCTCCTCACGTTCCATTCTTTCTTGATGTTCTGTGCTTTCTTGTTCTTCTGTGCGTTCTGTGAAGTACTTGAACTCATGTCGGTCTGTGATTTCGTATCGTTCAGTGACTCATTGTCGTCTCCGTCACCGTCAGCATCGAAGCGCCTCGACAGACGATCGTCGAGATCGTCGCCGCTCATGGCGCCACCTCTTCAGCAATCTCGGTATACACAGCCGCCATATCGACATCTTCGGCGTCGTCAGCGAACACTGACCCACCGCTCTTTACCGCACGCTTCAGGGCTGCTCGGGAACGGATGATCCATACCGGTACACGACCTTCGAACCGGTCCTCGTACCAGTCAATGCTGGATTGCTGCTCGTTATCTAGTGGGTAGCTGACGTTCGAAACGATGACTCCGAGGATGTCGATTGCGGCTCCATAGTTGTCTTCGAGAGTATCGAGTTGGCGGAGCAAGTGCGTCAGCGCCAGCTGACTGGATTCGTCGGCTTCGACCGGGACGAGAAGATTCTCCGCAGCGAGGACAACGTTGTCGTTCAGCGGTCCGAGACTTGGTGGGGAGTCGATGACCATGACGTCCCAATCATCGACACTCTCGAGAACGTCGCTGAGTCGGAGCCTGGGGCGCATTCCGGAGCCGATGAGTTCCTGCTCCAAGTGGAACATATCGATGTTTGCGGGGAGCAAGTCGTATTCGTCGTGTATGACGACGAGGTTCCGGATATCGTAGTCAGACGGCGAGTTCAAAGCGTCTGCGAAGTTCGGTGAGTCAGCCTTGTACGCCTCTTTGAAACCGAGACGGTGGGTGAGATACCCCTGTGGGTCCATGTCGATGGCCAGGACATCCAGGCCGCGATCGGCGAGCCCGCCGGCAACGTTGATCGTGTTCGTCGTTTTCGACACGCCCCCTTTCTGGTTCGTGATTCCGATTCGTTTCGTCATGTCGTTCCTATCGTTCTGTGAAGTCTGTGAGTTCAAATAACTACGTCAGACATAGGACAGGGACCATGGAATCACGAGCTTCGACGTATGGGTTCCAGAAAGCGGACGCACGCACCGTCCCTGAGTGTGACGTGATCTCCGAGAGGCACTGCACGCCAAAGCAAACAAATCGCCGAGAATGCCGTTTAGGCGCTCTCAGTGTGGCGGCTATACGGGAACTCGTTGAAGAACCTGCAAGGAAGCGCGGAAAAGCGAGACAGACCGACCTACTCAGCCGAGAAAGCCTCAATGGCATATTCCTCAGCCAACTCCACGACATCATAGACGTGAATCCCCGATTTGAACCATAGCACGCGGTCGTCCATCCCGTCGAAATCCGCAGACGAACAGTCTAATCGCTCAGACACAGCGACAATGAGATTATCTCGGTTTGCCTCGCGTATCTTCGCCAACTTCTCAGCAAGGTACTCTGGTGTCCAGAAGCCAACGATCTCGAATATAACTCGCCGGCCGTCTGAATGTTCGATGGCGAAGTCTGGGAGCATAACCTCCGCACCTAAGTCCAGCACGTCATCCTCTCGTATGAGTTCCCAATCCGTGTTCGCGCGCTCCCACTTCTGTGCAAGTGTCCGTTCCACATCAGAGTCGAAGTCGCTCTGCGCAGCGTAGTGTGAAGACAGGTCGTCAGTGTCATCAAGCGCAAATGAAAGCGTTTGAGTCGTCGATCCACCCCCATCATCCAGAATGTCGGCCTCCATCTCCCACCGATCACATAACGGCAGTGCGGGCAAAAAGTTCGCCATCCGTATCCCATACTTCCGTGATTTCGAAAAGAGAGACGCTGCCCCGTCTAAGATAGCTTCGTATCCGTCTGCTGCATCGGTACTCCCCACGCGATTGCCGTTGCTGTCGATTGGATAGATACGGTGCATCAACCCGAACAACTTCACGTAACTGAATACCGTCGCAAACGAGTCCCAGACTCGCACCCGCATCTCGGTAGCATCGTAGAGGACAGCCTGTGCTAACGCGAGATTATAGCGGGTGAGAAGCCAGTCAGGCGTAATTGTATCCGCTGCATATGATTCCTCACTATCACCCGTCAGTTGAGTCGTGGTTGAGGACTCCGCCGCATCTTGGCATTCATCGGAAACACGGTGTCCAAACCGAACAAGTCGTTTGTGTTCCTCCAAGTCGGCGTACATCCCCTGGTGGCACTCTTCGAGTGTGATACCCAGCGCATCAGCAACGGAACTGTACACTTCTAACTTCTGCGTGTCCTCACCGAGCGTGGGCTGGCGAACAATCGGATACGACTCATTTGCCTTCTCGAACAATCGCTGACGAATCTCATGTGGCTCAACTGGAGCAACCGTCTCGAACTCACACTCATCTTTCAGCAGTTTCGCCAGTCCTTGGACGACTTTGTAGTCCGTATCTGCGATGGTGAGTTGGTCAATAGTGTCCTCCAGATCACCTTTCGGTTCACCGAGATGGGCCTCAAAAATCTGAATGAGTTCCTCGGCTGTCTCCCGATACTGCTGCTCGCTGGCGTCAATGAACAGCGGCGTGATAGTATCCTCATGTGTCCGTGAGCGTGCAAGATTAGCTGTCAGCATTCGCTGCCACCCCCTGTCGTCGCTGCTCAGAAACATATGTTTCCACCGTGTCTTCAGCAATAATCTCGTAGAGACGGGCGGGTTGCCTGTCGTCCGTCGGTCGGAGAATCCGACCTAGCCGTTGCGCATACTGCCGTTTTGAGGCACTTCCAGAGAGAATGATACCCACGTTTGCAGAGGGAACGTCAATACCTTCGTCCAGTACCTGTGACGTAGCCAACATCGAGTACTCGCCCGTCCGAAACCGCTCCAAGATCTCTGTGCGTTCGTCGGTCTCAGTTTGGTGTGTGATACAGGGGACGACAAACTCTTGGGAGATCTCGTACGCGAACTCATTGTTGGCTGTGAAGATGATGGTTCGGTCGTTGTAGTGTCGCTTCAGGAGATTGTCAAGGGTATCCAGTTTCTTTTCAGCAGTACGGGCGATGTTTTCCGCCCGTTGCTTGGCAATAAGCGCCCGTCGTCCCTGCGGGTCATACGACGTGCGTTTGAGGAACTCCTGATATCCGTTCTCCTTCCAGAGCTCGAAATCGTGGCTGTCCACGTAGTCACGGTATATCTGGTACTCCTCGTCGTACGTTGTCCGTTCCTCGTCTGTGAGTTCGACTTGGAGATGAATGGTCTCGTATTCGCTGAGATACTCCCCAGCAAGTTCATCAACCGCTTCCCGATAGACAACCGTTCCAAGCAAGTCCTCCAATTCTTCGTGTGCTCCATCGGCACGCTCGTACGTAGCTGTGAGTCCGAGTCGATACGGTGCAATCGTCATCTCGGGGATCTGCTGATATGTCGGCGCTGGTAGGTGGTGTACCTCGTCTACAACGAGAAGCCCGAACTGATCGCCATACTCGTTGATATAGCGGTAGGCAGAGTCGTAGGTTGTCACCGTGATGTCCGCTATATTATGGCTGCCACCACCGAGAACGCCCACACCGTCTGGGAGCTGGTCACCGAAAGCGTTGGTGAGAGTCGCGTGCCACTGGTTCATCAGGTCGATGGTTGGCACAACCACGAGCGTACTCACGCCTGCATCCGCAATAGCTTGGACAGCGAGGAACGTTTTCCCGCTCCCTGTTGGAAGAATAACACTCCCCTGTCGGCCATTGTCCTGCCACGCCGAGAGAGCGTCTTGCTGGTACTCCCGTGGTTCGATAGCGACAGACGGTGTGAGATAGAAGTCTGAGTAGGCACGAGCGTCGTCCTCTATCTCATCGACAGTCGCTGTGGATTCTTCGAGGGTCACTTGTCCATCGGACTCGGTTGCCCACTTTCGGATAGGACGATAGTGCTGTGCCTGCGCCCGATGCTCGCCGACGCGGTCATCCCATTCGGCATACGGCACAGCCTCAGGCGCGTCTTCAAGCAAAAGCGTGCCATCATCGAATGAGAGACGCATTCACCTCTCTCTATGTAGGTTGGATACTTGTCCTTGCTGGGGTAGCACACCAATAGGGAGGACTACATTGGGATGTCGTCAGCGATTGAGCGAAGGTCGCTCTTTGTCGGCTGTCGTCCAATGTCGACGGAGTAGTCGCTGACCCAGAATCGAAACTGCTGGTGGTCAACATCGAAGTGGAGTCCACAGGAGACGTCTGGTTCTGCCTGCTCGTACTCGGACTTGCTCACGTTCTCGCCCTCTTGAAGCGTCTCAAGCAGGTACTCGGCGGCGTGTGGGCGTTGGTTCATCGCCAAGATATGAGCGGTTGCCACGTGTTTCAGCACTTCTCCACCTGTGTCGTATCTGTCGCCAACCAGATAGAATTCTCCGCTGAACTCGTAGGATTCGACGTGGATGCTGAGAGCATATGTCTCGGCCATACGTGATTGTCGTCATTCTGTGACACAAACATTACGCCCCAGTTGGTGCTAGGACAAGTAATGACAACAGACCGCCGTCCTGACGAAATTGAGTTGGATAGGCCTAATAAGAAGCATGTTATCAAAAGATACGCGACTTGCAGAACGCGGGAGAGGCATTTTAATTGTCTGTCTGGGTCGACGCCACATCGAGACCAGTAAACTCAATCTGTGCTCCGCCACTGGGGCTCTCTGCTATGGTTGCATCCCAGTCATGGGCGTCAGCAATCTGCTTGACGATTGAGAGTCCGAATCCGGTACCGCTTCTTGTGCTTGTATAGCCGTCAGTGAAAATCTGGTCACGTTCTACTGGATCAATTCCCGGTCCGTCGTCGCTAACGAAGAATCCATTTGTAAGTGTACCAACTGTGACTGTCACGTCTGTACCAGCGTGAGTCACTGCATTGGCAAAGAGATTCTCAAGAAGTTGGCGGACGCGTCCTGAGTCAGCCTCAAACTCCATATCGTCATTTATCATCAGTTCAGCATCAGCGGTCTCCAGAACGTCCCAGCAGTCATCAGCGAGTGATGCAAGCGAAACCATCTCTGTGTCGTCGATTAGTTGTCCCTCTTGGGCGAGCATGAGCACATCATCAATGAGTGTCTCCATCCGGTCAAGTGCCCTATAGCCCCGGTCAAGATGGTTGACATCAGTCGTTTTGCGAACGCCATCAAGTGTCCCTCGTAAGACCTGCAGTGGATTCCGGAGATCATGTGTGACAGTCTGTGCGAACTCCTCAAGCTGCTGGTTCTGTCTCGTAAGCTTCTGTGTCTGGTCACGGAGGAGTCTTTCTCGGTCGACACGCTCCAACGCTGTCTCAAGTGTCGAAGCAAGAATCCAGCCGAATCGCTTATCTGTCCTGTCAAACGCGTCTGGCGTTTTAGCTGCAAACACGAGGAGTCCGTACGACTCCAGTGGATACAATAACGCACTGCGGACCGAGATATCAGATGGGAGCGCTGGGTGGTCGCTCGCGTCGCCCACATATTCTGGTGTGCCTGAGTCGTACACATCCCACAGAAATGTACTAATAGGGTCACCATCTGCGCCATATTCAAAGCCTTCGTACGTGCTGAATTCCGCTGCGAGTGCGTCGGTCGTAGAGAGGGGGCGTAAGACTTCTTCGCGCTCGTCTTCCTGAATAAACCCAGAGAGATTCGTTCCAAGAATCTCGGCTGCAGCACCAACAGTAAGGTCAACCGTTTTATCCGCGGTCGTAGTTTGCATTAGAGCACTTGTCCGCTCTTGGAGGAGCGCAAGTCGCCGCTCTCGTTCAACACGATCAAGTGCGCTCTTTGCATTTTCCGCAAGGAGTTGTCCTAACGAGACATCACTATCATCGAAATCACCACGCTGGGTTGAGTTCGCGAGTAGAATGCCGTATTCCCCAAGCGGAAGGTACAATCCGCTTCGGAACTCGCTCTCGGGATTGTATATGTTATCAGCGGTGTGGATATCGTCATACTGTCTGATTTCACCAGACTGAAACGCTTCCCAAGCAATCCCGTGGTCAAAAGTCACTAACTCATCGGTAACGCGCTGTGTTCGGTCTGACACAGCTACGGGTTTTAGCCCACCTGCCTGTTCATCGTAGAAGTGGACACCGTTCAGTTCGAAATCAAGAATAGCGTCTGCTGTGTCGCTGGTGATCTGTGCGACTTCTTGTTTCGTTTTAGCATCGTACAACTCGTGAGTCGCTTCGTGAAGCTTCTCAAGGCGGCGCTCGCGTCGGTAGCGATCGGTGATATCTGTGAGCGAGCAAACGACACTCTCCACGGACCCTTCATTCATGACTGGTGCACCGTTCACAGCGAGTACACGCTTCTTCCCATCGGGCCACCTGATTGTGTGCTGGTCCCGCACTTGTTCGCCTTCATATAAGACACGTGCGAACGGTAATTCATCATCAGGGATTGGGTTTCCGTCTAGATCTTTGATATCCCATTCAGGATCGTTATACGCACGCTCTTCTAGTTCTGCTTGTTTTAATCCAAGAACTGTCTCAGCCCTGTCGTTCGCAAAAACAAATTGACCGTCTCGGTTGAGTTGAACTACACAACTCGGGACGGTCTTCAGGACCTGTTCGAGTCGGCGACGCTCTTGAGTTGCCTCAATCACAGTTTCGTTGGCTGTGACAGCGTTACTGATACTATCTGCTAGTAATTCATAGTCGTCGTCGGCTTCGGCCTTCTGAAGATAGTCAGAGATACCCGCAGTAACAGCGTCACCGGCAATCGACTCGCTCCCGTGCTCAGTAAACAGTATAAATGGGAGATTAGGGTAGTTACGCCGAATCTGGTCAAACAGTTCAAGTCCCGTACTGTTCGGGAGTCGATACTCTGAAACGATGCAGTCGTATTCATCATTACTGAGCGCCTGGAATGCAGGCCTCGATCCGAGAACAGTCGTGACCTCTAGCTGACTATTTACCTGTTCAAGCTGTTCAGCTGTTTTACGTGCGAACTCCAAATCTCGCTCAACGTATAACACCTGAACAGCATCATCCATAGAGTCAAATCGGATGCAAGGTACTAGAGTGTTGCTTCAGATGTAGCCTGAGACGAAAATATATGACGTAAACACGACACTATACAGCGGTTAAACTAGCGGATGCGTGGGACTGTTTGCTATCGGTCTGATGCCTATTGCTGGTGGCGACGAATCTCGTCGCGAACGATAGTGCGGATCTCTTGCTCTGGAAGGGTTGTCTCACTGGGGATGTCAGGTTCCTCAAGCGGCTTTAGTTGTTGTACAGCGGCTTGAAGCCGGTCATCGGTAGCCTCACCATAGAAGTAGAGATCACGCCGGTCGTTGTGGAGGGACCGGAGCGTTGACTCAGCCACTGGGGTTCCATCAGCGGCTTCGGCATAGGTGTAGCCTTGCTCGACGCGCTCAAGCGCTCGTCGAACGGTCAGGAACTCGTCGGCGTTGACCCGGAGATAGCCGTCTTCGACATCGAACCCAGCTGGGGGCCGCCCAGTCCATCGGCCAGCGTCTTTCGCAGCGTCGATACCGGATTGAATCCGCCGGAGCTTCTGTTTGTGCTCGACACGCGCGAGGTCACCCATCACTCCGGCAATGAGCTGGCTCACCGCTCTATCGACAAGATCATCGTCAAGACTGATTTCGAGGCCAACCTCTAAGTCCTGAATGCCAGTTTCGTGACTGAGACAGAATTCGAGGAATTCATGGATTTCACCGGCACCGAGTCGAGACAGTCGCGAGAGTTCGTGGACGACGATAGTGTCAAGATGTCCGGCTTCGATATCTCTGTGGAGTCGTTGGTACTCGTCTCCGCGATCAGTCTCGGTCCCGCTGATGATATCTGCATACTCGTGAATCTCTGGGTCATCGTATGTGTCTTGAGCGAATGCACGCAGTTCGTCAAGCTGTCGTTGTGGGTCTTGGTCTGTTGTTGAGACACGGGCATAGATCCCGATTTTAGACATACTTTTTGCGGCGGGGGATGAATATATAAACCACGCACCTTTTCGCGGGACCGTAGAAAGCACTACCTTTGCACGGATAATTGGTGGTCCACTCTTAGAATAGCCCGTTGCACGCTTTCAAGATTAGCGCAGACCTGTCGTACAGCACTCACTCTGTCTCACATAACATCCAAGCAGGCACGTTTTCTAACCCAATGCGATCGACTGAATTTCGTTCTAATCGGCTCTGGTGAATCGCGGGACTGCGTCGGTTTCGACCGTTAGAACTAGTGGAATGAAGCGGGAAATCGCCGATGGTCAATGTCGAAGATTTCCCGCTTCACGAGCAAAGTCGTTCAGTTAGCTAAAAATGCTGTTGGTGAGCGAGGCGAAGTCGCCGCTCCCGAAGGGGGTGGCGGCTTCGCCGAGTATGCGGTGGTGTCGCTGCACTGTCTGCGGGTTTACCTGCAAAAATCCTACCGAGAAGCACTTGATTTGCTGAGTGAGATGCCACAAATACTCGGGGAGATCGGCCTCAACGCGGCCGATCTCCCCGACCACTCGACGTTAGTCAAGCGGTTTGACAGAATCAAGACAGCGATCTGGCGAGTGCTGCTGCGCCTTTCGGCGCAGGAGCACGAGCCGAGCGGTCACGCCGCCATCGACGCGACGTTTTTCGACCGCGAAAACGCTAGCAAACACTACTGCCGGCGGACGAATTACCGGGTTCAGACGCTCAAAGCAACAGCACTCGTCGACACAGAAACGCAAGCGATTCTAGACGTTCACTGTACGACCGAGAAACGCCACGACACACAGCTCGGCTGGCAAAGGCTACGATTGGATGGAATTACGCGACAAACTCCGCGAAGAAGGCGTGAGACCACTGATCAAACATCGTGAGTTCCAGCCCATCGATCACGCACATAACGCGCGGATCGATGGACCTCGCTACCGTCAACGAGCGATGTGTGAAACCGTCTTCTCGACGATCAAGCGCACGCTCGGCGACGCCGTGCGTTCGCGAACCTGGTACGGTGAATTTCGTGAACTCGTCCTGATGTGTACGGTTCACAACATCAAGCAGTCTCTGAAACAGTGAAATCAAGCTACGTCTGGCGATTCACCACAGCCGTTTCGAGTCATGACGCTGTGGGCGCTCGGAGGCGGCGAGTAAAGCACCGCCAGCGATTAAATACTGTCAGGAGAAATACTACAACGTATGGACGACCCCGACCGACCCGAACGCCCCGGCCCCGACGCTGATGCCGCCGAGATAGCTCGGTGGATGGAGGAAGACTTCGGGCGGGCCGTAGCTGAGGGGATTGAGAACGCTGCTGACGACGAACCCGACGATGAGCACGAGGTCGTAGAGGTCGAGATACTCAATCACAAGCAGGGCGAAGTTGTCGGGACGATAGACACGGACGGGAACCTCGATACGGAGAAGGAGGCGCTCAGAAACGTCTCGCGGGAGTATCTCAAAGAGGGCGTTCCCGTACTCGTCCCTACGACCTACGAGAACGAAGAGGGCGAGACGGTTCAAGCCGACGCCGAGGTGATGGTCGAACCGGGGACGAGAGGATTCGTGCGGGCCTTCGTTGACGAACTCCCGAGCCCGTTCGACTGCGAATCTGAGGCGCTTGCTGAACTGCCTGCTCACGACGAAGAGTAACGAAGCAGCAGCTTGCTGGATTGGGGTATTCCGAAGAGCGAGACTTGTGAATATCAGAATCTCCCGTTTTCAGAGCGACACCTGATTTTTGACTAGTTCGTTGTCTCGTCAAGAGACGTGGGGGCTCTGCGGTTCGTGGAATAGTCCGATGTATCCCTCAGGCCGTCGTCAAGGAACCGCGTCTCGTCGAAGTCTCTCGGTCTATCCGTTAGTCGACGGTGAGGAGGTCCGTCACTTCGTCCTGCAACGCTGCAAACGTCTCTTCCGCTGTATCGAGGTCTGGGCTGCCCGTAATCACGATACGACCAGACGCGAAGAGTAGAACAACACTATCGGCTCCAGATGGTCGGCAAATCAGCGCCGGGAACTGCTCAGGCTC
>JGI12449J12846_1000357_pt1 | contig 15112 bp, 8 predicted proteins | sample 23E2SouthBayCA_FD_12846 | JGI IMG/M metagenome (IMG submission 12846) | reverse complement strand
CGTGAGGGTGAACTCTGTGATGTTGTTGTGTTTGCTTCCTTTTACCTCGATGAGGGTTTGGAGGTCGTCACCGATCTCCGAGATTTTTAGATTGGTCTCTGGTTTGGCTATCTTCGCGTCTTGGAGTAGAATATCGTATCCGCAGTCTGTCGTACTGACATCGCTGATTGTGACGGTGTGCTCCCTACCATTATACTCTCCGTGGATTGCTAATTCACTTCGTGACGTGGTTTCGGTTGAGTCGTCGAGTCGGCCGTTAGTCCGGAAGAATTCCTCGGTGTGATGTCGAAGTTGGGTAAGTATGAACGCCTCACCTTGGTTACCGATTTCAACTTTGTTCTCGGAACTACTTCCGAAACCGCCACCACCTCCGCCTCCTCCGCCGCCTCCACCACCGCTGCTTCCTCCGCTACCGGTCGTGTGAGTGCTTGGTTGTGAAGGTGAGTCGGTATTTGTTCCCTGTGAGCTTGTTTTGGAGGGGGCAGTTGGTTCAGCGGTGGTTGCTTGAATCGAGCTGCCGGTTTGCTGTTCCTGATTTGCCTCTGCTGACGTGCTGTGTTCACTTTCCGACGCCGTGAGTGCCTCTCCCGTTTCAGTGTCTGTCGTGGCACTCTCTTCGTCTACTGGACTATTATTTCCAATACTTTCGTCGCCATGATCGCCCTGTGTTGCCTCGGTAGAAGTCGCCGTGTCGTCTCGGTCGATATCTGGAAGTGGGTGGTACGTGTATTCGCTGTCATTTAGGAATGCGCGTAGCATTGCGTCTGACTTCCCGGCTGCGCCTTTGAGTAGCGGAGTCAGTGCGGTTTGATTGGAGGGGCTGAGGTTGAGTTCTCTGACAAACGCGTCAATAAGGGCGAATTCGGCTCGACTGTCTTCTCGAAGAATAATGCGGTGGTTGTCGTTATCGATGAAACACCGCGTATCGTGTGTTGTGAGTTGGTATTCGCCGTCGATGAAGTACTTGCACGTGAGTTCGTCGATCCAGTAGAGGGTGAACTGCGCGAGGCGGGTTATTTGTTCGACGTCGTTCGGCGTAGTGCTTTGCACGTAACTGTGTGCAGCGTTCAATATTTGCGGGTACGCCTCGCTGAACGGTTCTGCATTTGCGTCTGCCGGGATGTCGCTTGTGAGTTCCTCTCGCAGTCCGTCGTGCAGTGCTCGTGTGTCGGTTAGCTGAGCGAGTCGCTGTTCGTATTTCTCGGCCGTGTACCGGTGGTTGCGTTCAGGGTGGAGTACACGTCGTTGGATTTCGCGTGGTAACTCCGGTAGGAGGGATGCGTCAGTCGAGTAGAATTCGACCGCGTCGTAATTGGACAGGGTGTTCGCTGCTGTGAGCAGGGCTCCTCGGTCTCGCAGGAGCTGCGTCGCGTCGGGCAGTGGGTCGGTCGGCCCGTCACACTGGTCCTTGGGAATGTAGACTGCGGTCTGTAGTATCTCCCACCACGCGTCAAAAGCGTCCGTTCGCTCAATGGATTCTGGTGATTCACTCAGTGGTTCCTGACCGAGGTACGTAATGTAATCGAGTAACTCGGGTTCTTCCTTCACATCGAGTGTCTGCAGTAGATCCCATGCATCAGGGTACGTGTCAGAGACAGGGACGAGGTAATCGCCGAGTTGCTGACCGGTCCACGTTACCTGTGCTGGTGTTCGAAACCGCGTGTCAGCATTGCGGATGAACAAGAACGGCAAGTCCTGTAACCGGGTAATGACGTCTTCGTCGAGCGAGTCTGTAGTCTCGGGAAGCCGATTAGTAATAGCCCATAGTTGGTTTCTAATGTCACTGGCGATGGTTCCAGGCGCTGTATCGTCGGGGTTCTCACGGGCGTGTTCGATAACTTGTGTGAGTTGGTTGATTGTGACGCGTATACCAGGGGTGCGTTGTAAATCCAGGAAGTCGAATATGCCTGTTGAAGAAATGTCTGAATAAATGAACGTGACAGGCTTGTCTTCAGTTTGTGCGTTCCGAACGAACACGTCCCGTGCGTGGTGGACCGAACCGTCCGATCCAGGGACGATCTTTGATTCCTGTAAGAATGCGCCGAAAGACGAGGGGCAGTAACACTCGCCGGTACGCACCTTGAATTTCGCCTTTCGTTCAGAGTACTTGTAAACCCGATATGCTTTTTCCTCGTAGTACGAGTCCCACCATTCGTCGAGCATTTTGAAAAACTCGAACCAGTACGCCGTAGCCGCAGCAGTGGTCTCGCTGATTAATTCTCGCAATTCTTTTTCGATCGCTTCCGGGAGGTGCTGGTCGATAAGCGCGTATTTGAAATTACGGACGCGACCGCGCTTGTTCTCTCGTTTCATCCACCGCCACTTGTGCGATTGCCCGTTGTACGCATCCAAGCTGTCTTCAGAGTGAACGTTAGTCACATCATCGCCGTGCTCTGTAAGAAACGTTCGAATCCCCTCTTGCGTGGTGAACCGATCGCTTTCCCACGAATCTTCAGTCTCGACTGTCAGGTGCTGATGGACGCCGAGTTGTGTGAGTACCGTGATCCACTCTTCTTCCGACAATTCTCCCATGTCTAAGTAGTCATTTGAAACCGGGGAGAACTGGTCAAAGACACCGAATACGACGTCGGTATCGTAGGCATCCACGTACTCCGGTCCCAAATACAGTGTTTCCGGTGGTCGAGCACTCGGTGTGGTACTATTGTCACCCCTGACTCGTAACCTTATATCAGCGGCATCTCTCAAGGATTTGGTTCCTTGCGCGATAAATTGGACGTACCTATCTGCTTTGTCCGCTGTGAGATCGTTATGTTCGAAAGCCGGGTTAATAACATCCCGAACAATGTCTTCCGGCTCTAACTCAGGAATCTCCAAAACCGTCTCGAACAGTAAATCGCGGGCGAGCGATGCGTCTTTACGTAACGTGTCAGGCGGATCTTGGAGCGTTGAGACAAGGTCGGTATTAAGAAGGGTTAACCCATCGTCAGCAGTGAATACGTCCAAATCTCGCTGTTTGGTTTTGTTGAGTCGGTAGAGGCTCTCCTCGCCCGTTGCAGGGGCGGTTACCGTGCCATCCTCTACCGAGAGGCACGGCGTCTGTCGTAACAATTTCAAAAAATTCCGCTGCGCTTCCCGCTCTTCCCGATCCGGGCTCCCAAATCCGGAACTCTCATATTTCGAGTTCCAGTGACGCATGATCCCGGCGTAGAATCGAATATACCACTCGGTGCTTCGAGATGTGAACTCCTCAGCCGCACATTGCTTAAGAAACGCTTCTATTGATAGTCGACTATCCGGTACGAGCGACTGAAGACGGCTGCGAGCGGTGTCTGATATATTTTTTGAGGGGTATCTAACGGGACGGTCAATTACGTTGCTAACGTCCGTTTCGGAGAATAAGTCCCGAAATGGACTTGCGAAGAACAGCACTTCTGCTGGTTGGAATAAATTCTGACTCGCGTCTGGAATACAGGCTTCACTGCGGACATACGAGGCAATATCCTCAACAACCGGGTCGACGTACGGCGTCGCAGTTCGGTCTTGCGTAGGATCGGGAACTAGCTCAAGAATACGGGACGGGTCAGCTTGCTCACCGTGAAACTGTACGAAAGCTGTTTCGAATACGTCGGACACCTGTGCTAGGAGTGCCCTGTTAAATTCATCTGGCCAGAGTATGTGTTTCCGATCCGGTTTCAGTGAGAAGTCTGCCTGGATGTGGAACGGTAATTGCGTATCAGGCTCTGTCGCAAAATAACAAAACAAGTGTGACGTATCGAGTGACTCGGGCGCACCGTCCGCATCAAGCGGCACGGCTACTTCGATCTCGATATCCGGTGTCTGCTGACGAAGTGTATCGGTATCCAAATTCCGCTTGTCCGCAATCTGTGCTAATAGTTCCTCGTCCGGCTCAAACGAGTCAGCAAAGATACGGAGCCGTTCCAAGCTGATCTGTTCGCCTTCCTGTTTGCAAGTGATTTCGACACCGCCAGGTGCAGCAGGTGTCGCGTGAAACGTTTTCTGATCTCCAAAAACAGAAACCCTGATTGTGTCGATGTGATTGAGAAACGGGAGCAACGAGCCTATCGAAGATAATTGCTCCTCAAGGATTTCTCGACGGTTCTTCTTCGCTTCTAAGCTTAGCGGCAACGCGATTGTCGTACCATCATAGTATTCCTCCTCAGTAGCCGGTTGCTCTGTACAAGCAACTGGTTCTGGCACAGTCTTATCGTCTGCCTCGTATCTGAAGGAAAAGAAGCCTGAGTGAATATATACCGATTCTGTGAGACTAAAGACTGTCTTAAATCCGATGCCGAAGTGACCGATTGAGTCAAGATCTCCCTGCTTCGTACTCTTTGTGTAGGCACCAAGCGCTTCAACGTTCTCGACAGCCATCGACTCCTCGTGATTTCGAAAAACCAGCATATCGTCCGTGAGCTCAATAGAGACTTCCGTACAGGATCCGCCAATGTCATCTGCGTTCTGTAATAGCTCTGGAAGTACGTGTGTGGGGTTGTCAAGAGTCTCTGAGGTGACCTCACGAAGCCCACGCAACTCATCTCTAGCCTCTGGAGGCGTGTCCTCCCACTTCGACCGTTCTTTGCTCCCAATCTCTAAAACAATCTCACGAGCTTTAGCAGCAGACATAGGCCGAAAATGCTCAGAATAGCCGTCTACCATATCAGCGCACCTCTACTCATTGATGTCACATATGGTAAATCACAGGAACATAATACTAGCCATGGGTTAGTTGACAGTAGTTTAGATTGATCTGCAATACCGAGGATGCCGATGATGGCCCTGGATCAGTCCGATAAAACACCAGTACCGGTTTGCAACCGGGTATCTCAGTGTAATTCGTCTCCTATCGCTCCTACCTCCTCAAAACAGTCGTTCTCAACGAGCCAGCTGCGGAGGGCGGCGTACACGTGACTGCAGCCGTCACGGGTTGGTTCGGGTGTGGTGAGGGTGTCCCAATTACCGACGAGGACAAGGCGTTTTTTCGCGCGTGTGAGTGCGACGTTAAGGCGTCGAGGTCCGACGTCAGGGAGGGAGAGGAACCCGGATCGGCCATCGTCGTTGGAGCGGACGAAGGACATGAGGATCACGGTTCGTTCGCCGCCTTGGAACGAGTCGACGGTGTCGATCTCGATCGTGTCGGTGTCGACTGGTAGTTCGTCGAGTTTGTTCCGAATGGTTTGGATCTGCCCGGTGTAGCCGGTGATGATTCCGATGTGCTTGCTTGGTGTGCCGCGATCGCGTAGGTCGTGGACGTGCTCGGCGATAACGTCGGCTTCGGCTTCGTTCGCGTACGAGGTTCCGTATCGTTGTGTTTCAGTGCCGATAACGTGGTGGGCGGTTACCGGTGGCAGGTTCCACAGCGTATACGGATCGTCTGGCCTTTCGATGGTCTTGACTTTCCCATCGTAAAACTCGTCGCTTGGGAAGGCAGCAATGTCTTCGTGCATCCGATACTGCGTGTCGAGTAATTGCGCAGAGTCTTGCCCGTACCGATCGACAAGATGTTCATACAGACTGACTTCGAGGTCGCGGTCACGCATTTCATTGCTGGCGTACGGTGGGAGTTGCTTGTGATCACCTGCAAGGACCATTCGGTCCGCGGCTAACCAGGGTGCGAAAGTCGCTGGAATCGAGGCTTGTGAGGCTTCGTCAACGACTGCGACGTCGAACTCGTTTGTACTGAATTCCGCGGCGGCGGACATGGTTGCGCCGACGACGTCGGCATTTTTTGGGTGTGTTGACTGATGTCGTTTTTGCACGACGCGATGTTGGCTTCCTGTGCCGGCCCGGGCCAGTGTGAGGTCATCGTTGACGTGTGCTGCGTGGAGTGACTCGGGTTCTGGTTCGTCGACGGTGCTGTTGCCCACAAGCAAGTTGTCCGTTGCTTGGTTCGAGTGCGCGCAGGCCAGAACACGTTCTCCTCGATCGACGAGTTCCTTGATGAGGGTGACGAGGGTTCGCGTTTTGCCTGTTCCTGGCGGACCGTGAATAAGCGTAATATCGTCTGCACAGAGTGATTGATAGGCAGCGTTCCGCTGTGAGGTATTCAGATCAGGGAACTCTGTTGCGAGTCCGCGTGCCGGTGTAAAAGACAGGCCGCTGTTGCCGGCGACAGGCGCTCGCTTGGCTTTCGTCTGCTGGACACGGCTAATGCAGTCGAGTTCCCGGTCGTACGGCACTGCGTTGAAGATTGGGTACAGCCCGATGACGAACTCGTCGTCGTTGAAGATTTTTCGTAGTGACCGCCTGGCGTTTCGCGGCTCCTCTGCCTCCGTGGAGAGAACGAATGTGAGTGCTCGTGTGTCGGAATCAACGATCTCGCCGAGTGCTGGCAGACCAGCTGGTGACTGCGCCCACGGGGGCGTATCGATCATGATCTCCGTGTCCTCCCATAGATTCGTTGCGGCGCAAATGTACTCGACCTCTGTATTGTCTTCCTCATCAGCCGGGGCGGTGACGTGCCACCGTACCGGGTCAGAACTGTCGTCCTGATAGACGGGCACCGCATCATGCAGGCCGCCTTCCCGATGCTGATATGCGTGCTGATCAAACGAATCGTACTTGTCGATGCTTTCCTGCCGAGCACGGTCCTTCTCCGCAGTCACGAACTGCGTTAAGTGCTGGAAAAAGTCGTCACGTTGCGTGTCGGTCCACTGTGCTGCAGTGAGATGCTCCGGAACTAATTCCAGAACCGATTGTGCCTCTTTCTCACTGCCGCCAGGCATGTAACTCGGGAGTGCGGGAGGATCGTAGGCTGGTGTCCAGAACCGGAGTCGCCATCCGAGGGTGCTTTTGCCGGCTTGTCTCACCGACTGGAAATTGTCTCGATTGACTTTGGACCAGTGATATTCGATTATTGTGCGTCGTGGCTCGTTTTTATACCGAACAAACTCGCCAGTGAGCTCGGCAGATTCCATCTCATGGAGTGGGAGCCACACACCATCTTCAGTCCGCAATGCATCGATCTGCTCAAACGTGTCCACAATGGATTGTATATCGATCGCCGCTGAATCGCTGGATAGTTCTGCAACGTCTGGTGGTTTCTCCTCAAACGCTGCGAGGGAAGGGGAGTACCGCTCAGTAAAAGTACGAGCCATCAGCGACAAATCGACGGAGGTCATCAAGTAGCATGAAAATTGTACAATACATAAGTCATTCGGGGATCATATTCTACAGAGATAGTTTCGGGAAGCAGAGACCGCTCAGGATGCCACGGGGAAATCGGGCTATTCTCGAAGTTTCAGGAGTTCGGTAACACTGAGATCGCCTGTGTCTGTCTTCTCCTCGGTTTCTTCGGCATTGTCTGCAGGCACCTCAACATCATCGTTGCTGGCAGGCGTGTACCCATTCGTATCGTGGAGGGTGCGCTCAGAATCCCCGATTGTCCCGGGCATGGATTCCCCGATCGGGCTCCCACCGTTCTTCCGATAGACGCGACCATTCGCATCCATATTGTCATAGTCTCCCATACCATGCAATATTCATTCAGTTGATGTAATTCTACCGGCGGTGGAACAGACTCGTAGAAGAAGTCGTGTGAAATTTTCATTCTCAGCACTTTATGCGGCTCATTTCAGTAAGATAATGAGGGTTGCCGATAGTGGAGAGGTATGTCAAATGTGAGTGCTCACCTTGATTTACTACGAGGGTTGAGCAAAGAAGAACTCCAACAGATTCCAGATCGGTGTGACTGGTGCCGTGTCCGCGACACTGACATACCGATAGCCGATCTCTCCATCCGGATTCGAGATTCGATTGACCGGAATGACATCACATACAAAGAGGCAATGACGGATATTCGGCTCAACGTTATTCGTCCTGGTCCGGAATCAGTAACCCAAAAAATACGGAAGACACTACGAGAAACGCCAGTCGCAAAATCAGCTGGAGGGGGTAGCAGTGGTGATTCTGGAGTAGCACGTGAATCATATTATACAGCGCAATTATACGGAGCACTCAGTAACACCATAATTCGCCCCTATACGGTCAGGCTGGAGTATGAACTTGACCAGCAGTATCGGCCAACTCCGGATATCTATGTCGAGTCTGAGAATAATGACGGCGACTATGTGATCGAAATCAAACGAGCTTCAGCAAATTTGGAAGCAGGTGATATCAGCCGTCAGTTGCAAAAATACCACCGGGCTATCCGCCAAAATCGAAACAGAAGTCGTCGCTGCACGTTCCTCTGTATTGTTGGGGAAGACGAACAAATAGAAACGATAGGAGAGTCACGAAAGTCCACTCCATTGTCAGAGTACATGGATGTCCCGCACACGATTGATGATCTCAGTGACGAACTAGACCGTGTCGAAGTTATATCGAGTACGTACAAGCGACGGTGATTCGGCGTTTGGTAGCTGGAACGGGAGTTGAGTGATTCTATGACATTCGGATCGGCGGTAGTTTGATTCCCTCGGTAGGTAACGGTGATGTATGGGTGAGAGTATTGAGGCGAAACTGGCAGCGGTACGGCAGCAGTTAGCTGCGTTGCCGGAGGCCGAGGAACCGCCGCCGACAACGCTGCAACTACTTGGCCGGAGTGCGCAGGAACGGGATTGGCAACAGTTTCTGGTGCATTTTTTGTCGCCGGAGGCACCGCATGGATTGGGCCACGCCGTGCTGGAGCACGTGTTGGCTGCGTTGTCTGAACGAGATGATCTGGAGTTCACGTTTTCTCGGTTCGATATTGACGATATTCAGATTGCGCAGGAGGTGTCGACATCGCAAGGGATTCCGGATGTTGTGTTGTGGGCGTCAGAGGAGTGGTTTCTGTGCTGTGAGTTGAAAGTCCATGCAGCAGAAGGGCAGGATCAGACACAGCGATACGTTGACGTTGCGTCGTTCGATGGCATTGGCTTAGAGAAGTCGGCGGTTCCGGATGATGGGCAGCATTACGTATTCTTAGCACCTGAAGCGGCTTCGAAACCTGATGCAGATGAGTTCGTGCATGTCTCGTGGGAGTGGCTGGTTGCGGAGCTGCAGTCGTTCCTGATGGAGAGTTACGATGAGTACCCGGCGCGGACGACGGCGCAGTTGAAGGAGTTCGTGGATACGATTCGGAGTGAACTAACGATGACCGAGTATCAGGTGAATCAACAAGAGATGGTGGAATTGTACGTCGAGAACTACGATGTGATCGCGGACCTGCAGACAGCATTCGACGAGGAGTGGGCAGAGTTCGAAGGATCGTGGGGAACGCGGTTAGTGGACAGACTGGATGGGAGTGAGCGTGTGACTGATCCGGACGTGCCTGGCGAGTACGCAGCGGTGAATCTGTCGATTAAGGGTGGTGGGCAGCGCCAATGGACGTTCCGACAAGGGAAGTCGGATTGGTCGTGGCTGTTCCCACAAGGCTGGTGGACGAAGCTAGACGAACGGCAGCCAATCTCGGACGCGATGAAACCAAATGCCAGAGTTGGGTTCGTTCACCGACTTGACTGGCACCGTGACGATGCAGTCCGTGACAAAAAACTGGTTGTCTATTTACGCAACGCCCCGTCAGGGCACGGAGAGTTCTATAACGGGTTTGCCGACCGGTTCGCCGATGCTCAGTCTGAAATTTCAGCGGCGATCGAGGGGACGAAGTACACCGTGACAGGGAACAAGTCAAACGTTCTCCGCGGCGAGTACAAGATTAATGTTGACGGGCATGACGACTTCTTCGACGCGTATCTCAACGCGTTAGCTGAGGCAATCATTGAGGGAGCCGTGTCGAACAAGAAGTTAGTCGCGGTGATCGATCGGCTGTATGAAGAGACAATTGAAGAGGATCTCTCTCTGTAAGCGGGGGTGGTTATTGATGACGTGGTAGTGCTTACAAGGTCGTTTGTCGAGAGGGGTCGAGACTAGCCAGACGGCATATCCTGGATCACGATACCAATCAAGCGTCCGACCGATGATAGAGCATCAACAACGATGTTGCCTCTCTTGACTTAGAGGGCTCTGGATTGATACTCGGGCGCAAACGTATTTAAATTGCTACGTTCGAATAAATACCAGCAGTGAATCCTGCTTCAGAGTATGTTGAGGCGTCACGAGAATCTTCACCGATACATCGGTACGTTTCGGATAATGGACAAGGCGTATCGAAACGGGACATTGAGCACGTAACAGTTGCTGGACGTCAGGTCGCAGTTTCTAAGGATGTGACCGATCAAGAACGCACGCTGATCAAAGAGGCCATTCAAGCCACGAGGCCGTCGGAGAAAGCTTGTTTTGTTAATGCGCTTGAGATGTGGCAGTACAATACTCGTTTTAAATACGTCGAGGGGTTCGCAGTCATGACTGAGTTTGGTACTGGTGGGACTGCGCACGCGTGGTGTCTGCTTGATAGTGAGAAACTCGTGGACGTCACGAAACCATTCGACCATTATTACGGGGTTCTCATTTCCGAGCCAGAGATCCTGGACCGTTACACGGGTTCGAATCTCACTGCCAACGGAATTCTTGGGAATCACCACGACCGATACGAATTCCTCCGGGAACGAGGGTACATGGACGATTAGATGGAAGTAGGTATACAGACTCATCGTCTCCCTTCCATGGAGAAATCCGGTCATTCGACGACTTTGAACACAGCTTCGTTATATCAGTGTTCCTGTGCCTTCAGCGACACAGGTCCTGTGGACCTAAAAATTATTCGCGGAGAGGAGCGAAGACAGAGGTTACTCCCGGAGTCTATCAAGGCGTTCTGCGATGTACACGGTTAGTTGGGCTTCCGAAACGGGGTGTTCGACGTGATAGACGAGACAATTACTCGTGAGTTGGAACGATGCAAGACTAGTATTCGGAACGAGTGGGGTGATATCGCGCAGTCTGTCAATGGGAACAGTGAAACTTGAGGAACCACCGTTCACGAGAGTGATTTGATCGGTAGACAGCGAGTAGTAGAACGCATCCCCATCTCCCTGAGAGTCCGAGGAGAATTCGATGTCGTGAGTGTCCGGTACAATTCGGAGTCGCATTGCTTCGCCGACAAGGTTTGCAACTTGGACGCCGCGGTGAAACACACCGTGCTGGATGGAAAATTCGGTTACGGCATCATTAGAAGGGTCCTCAAATAGTCTGTACTGCTGGATCAAGGGTGGAAATCGATATGTGAGACCATCCGACTGTAAGGTGACCATCGAACCGCTTGTCTCGGACGGAAACGTGATGGTGACTTCTGTACTGGTACCGACGTTTAGGAAGCTCTCAATATGTTCCAGGCGCAGCCAGAAACTACCAATGTCGTTGTTGACCGGTGGTTGTGTATCTGGTCTCGGCAGTGAGTGATCCAAATACACGGTCTTGTCCTCTGACGTTGCGCGTAGTCGAATCGTGTCTGATCCGATCTTGATATGGGAGTCACTCCCCTTCCGAATCGCTAATGCAGGGCGGATTATCTGCCGGAGTATTGCCGGGTCTATGCGAACAGGCATTAGGACTGTTTCGACCAGTAGTTTAGCGCATCAGGGCGTGTGGGGCCGTTAAATGCGAGATTCCGGGTGACGGTCAGCAGTTCGGTCTGTGTAGTGTCGAGTTCAACTCCGCTTTCTGGTGAGGGGACGGTGTTCACTATGTTGTACAGGTTGTAGAACAGGACGGACATGTGGAAGTAGAAAGCCTTCCGAGCGGGTTGATCCGTATCAGTCGACACGTCAAACTTGTTCTTCGCCATTCGAAACAAAGACTCAATCTTCCCGCGCTGATTATACCGGAAATTAGTATTCGTTATCAATTCATCACGCTCCTCCTTGTCAGATGGGATTGAGATATCAGTGTAAAACGCCCGAACCGGATCCGGCGATTCATCGTCTTCACCCGTCCCCGAATACCCAATCATCTGCACCGGGGGTTGCAGATTGTTATACCCGGCACTCCGAAGATGAGCAGTTCCGCCTGGCTTGATTTTCTCGCGGAGACGCGCGTAGTCATCACTGTGACAGCGACTGTCGCTATAATCCTGTGCGCAAATCAGCCAGCGTCCAGGGACAAATGCTCGGCAAGCCTCAATGTCCTCTCGACCATCGAATCCTCGGTCGGCCATGAAGAGTTTGACTTCTACCATGGATGTCAGATTCCGAAGGAGATTTTTCAACACGCGTGCCCGCTTCGCCTCGGATTTCAGCAATCGAAGACCGAACGAAAATTCGAGATCCGGATCGGTAAAGGAAAGCGATGCGAACCGCCAGCGACCATCCTCTGTGAGAAACATCCCCTCGTACTCCTCCAGCCCGAGGCTTTGCACATCCGTGAGATCGTACGAGACCATCGCCGGTTTAGACACCACGCCTGACTCGATGATATATTCGAGCAGTGCCTGATTGATGTCGTCGAACATCTCCTCTATTTGCCACAGATACAGATCGTCAATGTGCGTACGAACTGTTGACCCGGCGAATGCCGAATCGAGATCAAAGGAGTGGTGGGCACTTCGCTGATAATTCTCGATGCTCGCTCCGTTGTACGCAGCGTGTGCAAAAACACCGATCAAACTCTTGAGATCTCGTGATTTATTGCTGCCTCGATGAAGATCTAAGTGGTCAGTCACGATTGCCAACAGGTCGCCGACGAGATGGTACAATGCCAGTTGTCGTGCCCCTGTCGAGAAATCGGTTGCAGCCGGGCCCGCATCGTACGAGAGAGAATAGTGCTCTTTGATAGACTCCGGGATCGGTACCCCGTTCCAGAACAACGCGTGAACTGCGATGAACGTCGCCTCAACGACCGATTCGAACTGATTGACAGTCTTCAGTTTCTTTGCTGCTTTTCTGTACGTTGATCCGCCGTAGTCGGAGTGGAATCCGAACCGATCGATTTCGCTATCTGAGTACCCTGAGACGTGTGTAGCCAATCTCTCAAATGAGCCGAGATCTCGGGCAACTCGAATCATCAACGCACGCAACTTAGGGAGCGCAACTCGACTCTCACCTACCCCTGCCGAGTGCAAAGCTAACTCCGCGACGTCACAGATCGCTTCATCGAAAATCGCGTCTAGACGCCCGTTGCCACCATACTCGTCACTGTTGGGTGCAACTCTGTTCTCTTGTGCCATCGCAACGAGCAGGGGCTTCTGCAATTCAATCTCACGTCGTCCCTCGCCAGGATGCGATATGACAATGTCATCAGTAGCTGCTGGTTTGAATGTTCTGAACTCACTAACACAATCTTTCCTTGCATGTCGTGTTTCGTCCGCAAAGGCATCTTGATGCGTGGTCATTAGTCCGTAATTTAAATTATCTAACCCACACACGGATAAACCCTTGATGACAATAGTACAACCAATTCTATCTGATTATTATCAATTCCCGCACGCTCAACGAGGACACCAACGAATACGACAGGTAGATCCCCTGAAGTCCAAGATATAGGGCTTAAGTCAATGACGGGCAGTCTGAGATTTGATGATTCAGCTAATAGAATGCCTGTAACGGATTTTTCCGATTATCTGTATCTTGCGCGAGGAACGTTCCGGAACGCGGTGGAACACGCCGGAGACGATGTGACGGTGACGATAGGAGACCTCACTGACGGGTTCTACATCCCTGATGACGGTCCCGGAATCCCCGAAGATAAGCGTGACCACGTGTTCGAGGTAGGATACTCGACCGCGGAGGCAGGAACGGGGTTCGGACTGAACATCGTCCAAGAAATTGTTGATGCCCATGGATAGGACATTCGTGTGATCCATAGGGCTGGCGGTGGGGCACGGTTAGAGATCACCGACGCCAAAACCGCTACCGAGTAGACATTCTGCCCGTTTACAATCCGCTTGACAAACACGGCAGCACTCTACGAGGCGACCAGCTCGTGAATTGCCTATTAAGCGATCGAAATTAGACAAATCTGGCGCCTCACCCGCGCAAGATTTGCGCTGTGTATTCAGCAAGGCCTCGAAGATATTGGTGGAAGTTGACAGAATTCACAGCGGTATGTTCGCACACCTACTGAGCAGATGGTTTATCCCCACAGTCTGAAATCAACCACCGTGGGAACGGTTCTATGATATCCTAACTATCGGCTTTCTATTACTGAGAAACCAGCCACCTACCGCTGATCATAATTGGGATAATGGTAGCAATCGATCGAATCTTTCGTGGTTGCTCGGGAAATGGCGTCAAGTCAGTGTAGACTCTGAAATACGGTAGACTAACTTCGGGTAAAAATAAGAATTCAGCTCTGGAAAGGCTATTCTCGGTTTAGGTTATAAAATCGCCCTTTGTTTATTCTTCTAAATATGGGATATATCCTCAACCCCTCGCTCAACATATAAAGTATAGCGAAACCCCCGTGACGGTGAATTTGCCCGTCTTTGACCGCGGCGGCAATCAAAGCGGGTCCGGTCCATCGAACTTCGCTTGCCATTTCGGCAACTACCCCCTGTTATATAAGTCTCACACCCGTTAGAAACGGTTACACGGACGAAAATAGGCGATTCAGGATAGGGAATTCGGCTTGAACCCGGTTTGATTGCCCGGGCATATTCTGCCCTCTCACGGCAAGGACCAGGGTTCGAATCCCTGACGGAGCACTCTTCTGAACGAACGTAATGAGTGAAAAACCGAGCGCTCGCTCATGAATCCAACTCACTGCAGACCGACTGCAAGGAGGTCTGGCATCGGCTTCGAATACCTGACGGACACTTATGACGGTTCTGAGAGGGTGCAACCCTCGTCACCGTAACCGGTGAGAGTCGAGCGGCTCCCGGAGCGTCCACCGGTCACTCGTCGGATCGAGCCGGTGGGGTTCGGCGCCGCGGTCGGCCAGAACACCGGCGTGGTACAGCATCGCCTTGAGCTGGAAGACGGTCGGTGAGTGGTAAACGCTCCCGTCTGTCAGCGCCTCGCGGTCGAGTTCACCGTCCTCGTCGAGCACGCGACGCCGGGTCTCGTCGGACCCCCGGACGAACAGTTCGACCGTGAACGTGGGGTGGTGGGCGTGTAACCACTCGACCAGATCGAGGAGGGACGGAGCAGTGACGCCGTCCTCGTGCATCGTCTGTAACTCCTCGACCAGGAGTTGCGTTGCGGGATACGCCCAGACGACGCGTCTGGCCACGAGCCCCCACTCCGGCGCGATGTCGCAGAATCGTTTCCGAGAGCCCTGCCACTCCTCGAAGGCGTTCAGCGCGCGGTCGACCGAACCGTAC